>Ga0316208_1001541_pt1 | contig 21333 bp, 12 predicted proteins | sample 3monopyrite_MG_FD_204944 | JGI IMG/M metagenome (GOLD analysis project Ga0316208, IMG submission 204944) | Microbial mat bacterial communities from mineral coupon in-situ incubated in ocean water Damariscotta River, Maine, United States -... | ecosystem: Environmental > Aquatic > Marine >...
GTAGCCTTGTTTGACCCGAAGCCGCAGGCGATGGTGTTTTGAATGCGTGCCGGCGTCTGAAACACCATCGCCTGCGGCTTCGGGTCAAACAAGGAACTTATTTCGGGACAGTTCCTAAGAATCACCTGTCCGTGAAACTGTCATCACTCCTAATCCGGCTCAGTCATTTGAGCTGACGGGGCAGATTCATAATTCGGATCGATCGCCGAAAACGCCAGGCAGCCGCAGCACCAGTTGTCGCTGATGTGGCAGGTCGGAATCCGCTTGTGGAGTTCGGCGGCGGCGTCGATGGTCACTGTTGATCCTTCGAAGCTGAGGCTTTCCAGGTTCAACAGGCCACGCAAATGGACCAGGCCGGCGTCCGTAATCCTCGCGTTCTGCATGGCTAAAACTTCGAGACTTTCGACGTGTTGCAGATGAGCCAGTCCGGCGTCGGTGACGCCCACTTCGTTTAGAAACAGCACTCGCAAGTTGGGCATATGTTTCAGGTGACGCAGGCCCTCGTTCGTGAACGTGACATCCGCCGCCGTCCTGCCATGAGAACCTGGATACATCCACGAAAAGCCATCGCCTCGAAACGGCGTCGTGTCCAGGTGCAGATCGTGTAACTGCGGGACGTGTCGCAACTGTGCGAGACCTTCGTCCGTGACCGTAAACCGATCCAGCGCCAGTTCCCTGAGATTAGGAAATCGGGCCAGTTCAGCAAAACCGCTGCCGGTGATTGTCGAACACGTTAAGTCGAGCCGACGCAATGAATCCATTTGCGGCAGCGCGGCCAGCGCGTCGTCGCGGACACCGCTCAGCCGCAATCCATCGAGCTGCGGAAGTTCGCCGAGCACCGCCAGGCCGGACCAGTCGGCCGGATTGTCTCCAATCTTCGCTGACGAGAGATCCAGCGTCCGCAGGTTCGAAAGTCCCTTCAACAGGTGCAGTCGCGACGAGTCTTTCCATCCATCGTTGAGATTGACCTGCAACGCTTTCATTCGTTTCCAATTTTGCAGATGAATCAGGTCTCGGTCTGAGGGTGAGTCCCAGGTGACGTGGTAGTGACTCAGGTTGGGGATGGCTCCGAGTCGTTCACACATCTCGTCGCCACTGAATGAGCCTTCGAGATACTCGATCGAACTGCCAGCCAGATGGACGAGTCCGTCGATGGTGACTCCGCCTGGTACCCAGATTTGCTCACCCTGGTCGCCACGTCGCCATGTTTGAGACGGCAGCCACAGCCGTTTCAGGCGGGGCAGTTCACGCAGATGGATGAGCCCTTCGTTGCCGATTCTCGTCCCAGTGAGATTAAGCCATTCCAGCCTTTTCAGATTTCGAATGTGAAACAGCGAGAGACTGTTCAGCAGACGATTGGCGCTCAGATTCAGCGATCGCAGTTGAGTCAGACCGCTGAGGTGACGCAGGCCGTCGTTCGACAGAGTCCCCTTGAACACATTGATGCCGCGCAGGTTGAGCGACTGCAGGTGCGGCAGTTTCGACAGTATCGCCAGGTCATCGTCTCGAATGGGAATTCGAGCGAGTTCCACTCGGATGACTCGCCCAGCTTCATCGGCCCAGGCACGACCACCAAGTCGATGCAGCTCTGCAATGACCTCTTTGCTGGTCGGTTCAGGCTCGAATGTGACCTGATCATCAAAAGCCCACATCAACGCCGTGACCGACAACAACGAGCCAACACAGGCGGCCAGCGAGAGCAGGCAATGGCCGGTTCCTGGATCCGCGAAGTCGCCATCATCCGATGCTACGGCGGCAGAGTGGGGCTTTTGCATGATTGAAATCTCCGTCAGTCAAAGTGCCAGCGTAGAGTGCCAATACGACGAACGAACTGCAACGATCGTGTGGCCAGTCCGTGAGGGCGGGAAGCAGAATGTCTGCGAGACTCGATCCCGCGTCGCCGATTCGACTACGATTTTTCGACGCACTGCTTTGTCAGTGCCGATTCCCAGGGTAGCCGAAGTCGCGAGATTTCCGACGCGTCAGAAGTCTCACGAATTCAACTACCGAAAGTGTGGTAGAGGCCCTTCGATGAACACATCAGTGAAAGCAGGATTCCTGGCGGGATGCAGTATCGGCATGTTGCTGGTAGGTGGCGCGGTGTTTATTACCCTCGAACTCTCGGGCCAGGCGGGTGAGTCGGGCGGCAATGCGGCGGCCACTTCAGCCGCTTCCGTTCCCGAGCCTGTTTCGGACTCAACCACGTTTAACGATGCCGTGAAACCATTCTTCGCCAGGCATTGCGACGGCTGTCACGGAGCCGGTCTTGCGGAAGGCGATCTGCGGCTGGATACCCTCGCGGCAGACTTCTTCAGCCGAGAGCCAGCCGGAAAATGGGTCGAAGTACTCGACCGGCTCAATCTCGGAGAGATGCCGCCGAAGGACGAACCTCGTCCGGACAGCGAAGCGCTGGCTGCGGTCACGGAATGGATTACCTCAGAACTTGGCCGAGTGACATCGCTGGCCTCAAGCTCGGGCGGGCGTGTTGTCCTGCGCCGGCTTACTCGGAATGAATATGCTAACACGATGCGGGACCTGTTCGAGATCTCGTTCTTCGAGGGTGAAGGTCCCCAGGAAATGCTCCCGCCCGACGGTTCTATCAATGGGTTTAACAAACTCAGTAAAGCGCTGCTGCTCGATCCGTCGCTGATGGAAAAGTACATCGAGGTTGCCCGGTTCGTTGTGGACAAAGCAGTCGCGACTCGTCCGCCGAAAGCTCCGTCCCGCACGATGCGGTTCGACTTTGAGAACACGCCGGATTCAGCAATGAGTTACATCCTGGCCGCCAGGCACGCAGACCTCGCTGAAGACGGGATGGTAATTTACGCGAGCAACGCTCGGACGTTCGCTCGTTTGCTGCACCCTTACAACGACAAGCAGACGCCGGTCGACGGTGAGTACATCGTTCGCGTCCGCGCTGGAGCGAGACCGGGATCGGATGGCAAGCCCGTCTACATGGACATCACCAAAGGGGCCAACGGTCGGATGGGGCGAGTGCTTGTGGATGCTCCGATTGATCAGCCGAAGATTTACGAAGTGCGAGCGGTGCTCAGCGCGGCATTAGGCGGTGAACTGGGGGTCGCTATCGTCGACGGGGCCAGGTTCACGGATCCGAATTTCGTGGGGATGCTGCTTGGCTCAACGGCAGACAGAGAGTTCCAGGCGGGCAATCGAAAGAAAGCCAGCCAGCTTCGAGCGAGGGCTCGAGCGGAAGGTGTTTACAGTGTGAATTACCACCGGAGTCAGTTCGTCAAAAAAGTGATGGACCTGGAGTCAATCCCCAAGCTCTACATCGATTATGTCGAACTGGAAGGCCCGGTCGGTGGACGCTGGCCGCCGGAAAACCGGAAGCTCATCTACGAACCGCTCGGCAACGATCGACCTGATCCGAGTGACGAATACGAGCCAGCGAATAGTGCGAATGCCGTGTCGGCGGCTCGGCAAATTATCGCCGCCTGGCTGCCGAAAGCATTCCGCCGCCCGGTCGCGGAGGTCGAGATCGACGCGCTGACTGCGGTCGTCGAGGAAGAGCTCCGTAACGACAAGACATTCGAGGAAGCTTTGAAGACGGCGTTCGTGGCTATGCTATGCTCGCCCGACTTTCTGTACCTCTTCGAGCCGGCCCTGCCAGACGCCACGGTGGAGCAGCGTCGTCTGACGGATGTCGAGCTGGCCTCGCGACTGTCGTACTTCGTCTGGTCAAGCATGCCCGACGACGAACTGGCCCGAAACGCAGCATCGGGTCGTCTGCGTCAGCCGGACGTGCTCGCCGCACAGATCGATCGCATGATTCAGGATTCGCGTTCGGACGCTTTGGTGGAAGACTTTGCGGCTCAGCGGTTGAAGATCAGCGAGTTTGACCGCTTCCAACCGGACGAGCGAATCTTTCCTGACTACTACGCGAACCAGTTCGTCGGCGTCGGCGAAGACATGAACCGCGAGCCGCTGGAGTTCTTCCGCGAGCTGCTGCGGCATGACCTCAGCGTACTGAACTTTCTGGATTCCGACTGGACGATGGCCAACCAGAAACTGGCCGCGTGGTACGGGATCAATGGAGTCGATGGCAAAGAGTTTCAACGCGTTTCGTTCCCCGCCGACAGTCCACGGGGCGGACTGATCACGATGGCGGGAGTCGCCAAATGGGGCAGTGACGGAAATCGCACCAAGCCCGTCGAACGCGGAAAGTACATTCTCGACGTCCTGTTCAACGATCCGCCTCCGCCACCACCGCCGAACGCGGGCGAGGTCGAACCCAATCTTCGCGGTCAAGTATTGACCGTTCGCGAGCGGCTCGAAAAGCACCGGCACGCCGCGACCTGCCGCAATTGTCATCGGCGGATCGATCCGTATGGTTTGGCTCTTGAAAACTTCAACGTGATCGGCCAGTGGCGAGACCAGCTCGACGGTGAAAGGCCGCTTCGAGATTGGGGCAACAACCGACCGAAGATCGAGTGCCACGGGACACTGCCGAACGGCGACGAGTATTCGTCGTTTGCAGAATTCAAGGAATCCCTGGTCGCCCAGTCCGACCGCTTCGAACGGGCTCTTGCCGAAAAACTGCTGATGTACGCCCTCGGTCGAACACTCGAGGCATCAGACCGTACGACGGTCCTTAGTCTCGTCGAGCAAATGCAGCAGAACGGCCACACGCTCCGAAGCCTGATTCAGGGCATTGCCGCGACCAAGGCATTTCAAACAAAGTGAGGAAGGCCGCAGGTCGTAGGGCGGGTTCATATTCACGAATAGATGATGGAGGCTCATTCGATGCCGAACGCAGTTTCAACGCGGTGTAGCCACAGTGTTCTCCGTGTCGTGGCGGTGGTGCTGATTGTTTTCGGGATTTATGCGGAACCGTTGATCGTGAACGCTGCCGAACCTGGCGCCGTCACGATTCATTCCGAGTTTCCTGGCGGCAACGTCGACGTTTCGAAGAACGAAGGCGGCGCCGTTCAAGTAGCACCTGATCTGCGAGGAGACAATCCGTGGTTCTATTGGTACTTCGAAGCGAAGTCGTCGAAGCCGGGGCGAGTCGAATTCGTCTTTCCGGAGAAGGTCGTCGGATTCAAGAATGGAGCCCTCGGAAATCAAGGCCCGGCGATCACCACGGACCTCGGGGCAACCTGGCGATGGATGGGGACGGAACAGGTTGATGGGTCGTCGTTCTTTTACGACTTCAAGGCCGAAAATGAACGAGTTCGCTTCGCGGTGACCATCCCGTACGTCCAGAAGGATCTCGACGCGTTGCTCAAAACGAACGCCGGCAACGCTCACTTGAAAGCAAGTGTCCTGACAAAGAGTCTCAAAGGTCGCGATGTCGAGTTGCTGCAGGTTGGGAAACCGGGGCCGGACGTGAAGCCAGTCCTCGTCACCGGTCGACATCACGCTGCGGAGACGATCGCGAGTTACGTTCTGGAAGGCTTCATTCAGGAAGCGATGTCAGACAGCGCGGCGGGCAAGGAGTTTCGCAGCAGGCATGTGCTGTTTGCCGTGCCGTTTGTCGACAAAGACGGAGTCGAACAGGGCGATCAGGGCAAGAACCGAAAGCCGCACGATCATAATCGTGACTACGGCGAAGACAGCATTTACCCTGAAGTGAAGGCGATCAAACAGCTCGACCAGCTTCATGACTTCCAGTTCGCTCTGGATTTTCACTGCCCGACGCTCGTCATGCCGGATCATCAGGTCATGTACTTTGTCGGCGGAAAGACGCGACCGAAATACAACTTCGACAACGTGACCGAGTTTGCCGGATGGATGAAGAAAGGATTACCGAAGACTGCCCCTCACGGCCCGCTGGTCTGGCTGCGCGACAAGGCAGCACCGGCACCGATGAATTCAACGTACTTTGGATCGAAAGCCAACTCGATCATGGCGGCGACGATTGAGATCCCATTCGCTCCTCCCGGCAAAGCAACAGATCCACAGAGTTGCCGTGGCTACGGAAAGATCATGCTCGAAGCGTGGGTCAGCACTCACTTCCTGTCGGGAGACGTTGCCAGATAACCTACCGTCCAGAGAGTCAATTCTTGAACGTCGATAGGAATAACGAATGCCCGGTCGTTTGTGTCTGTTTGCAGTTTGTGTAGCGCTGTTGTGTGAAGTCCGCTTGCCCGCCCAGGACGACGCGAGACCGTCCCCGCAGGATTCGGCTGCGTCCAAATCTGTGGCCAAGGCTCCGGAAGGCAAACCAGCTGACGGCGACGCCAAAGACGAGTCCGACGAGGAAGACGAAAAGGAGCCGAAGTGGTCCATCGAGACTCCGCCCGGTCCGTCGTCTCAGCAGGCGATCGACGTTTCGGAGGGAACTTGGATTTCGGTCGATGTTCACCCGAGCGGGAAAGAGGTCGTCTTAGATTTGCTGGGTGATCTTTACGTGATGCCGATCTCGGGGGCCGACGGAAAAGAGAACTCTCCTGAAAAACTGACATCTGGCATCGCATGGGACTTTCAGCCTCGATTCAGTCATGACGGAAACTGGATTGCCTTTACCAGTGACCGCGATGGCAAAGACGGAAAGTCGGGCGACAACATCTGGATCATTGAGCGAAACACGAAGGAGCTTCGTCAGGTTACGAACGAGTCCTTTCGGCTTTTGAACGGTCCGGCGTGGTCGCCGGATGACCAATACATCGTCGCTCGAAAACATTTTACGAGTCGACGGTCGGCCGGTGCCGGCGAAATGTGGATGTACCACCGGGACGCCGCCAGTCTCGATGCGATGGCCGGAGTTCAACTGACGAAGCGGCCGAACGATCAGAAGGATGTCAACGAGCCAGTGTTTTCGTTCGATGGCAAATACCTTTACTACTCGCAGGATTCTTCGCCGGGCGACACGTTTCAGTATGACAAAGATTCGAACGGCCAGATCTACACGATCAAACGACTCGATCTGGAGAAGGGCGAAACGGAGTCGTACATCACCGGTCCGGGCGGAGCCTGTCGTCCGACGCCGTCACCGGACGGGAAACTGATAGCCTTCGTGCGACGACTTGGCCCGAAGACCGGGCTGCATTTGTTCGATACGGAATCAGGTTCGGTCAGAGTGGTCTACGACCGGCTCGAGCGAGACATGCAGGAAGCGTGGGCGATTCACGGCGTCTATCCAGCGTTCGCCTGGACGCCTGATGGAAAGTCGATCGTCACCTGGGCCAAAGGGAAGATTCGGCGAATTAACATCGCGGACGGTTCAGAAACTGTTATCCCATTCCGTATTAAAGACGAACGTGCGATTACTGAGGCTGTCCGGTTTCCCGTCGAAGTGGCGCCTGACGAATTCGACGTTCGCATGTTGCGGTGGGTGAGCACTTCTCCCAATGGCAAGCAGGTCGCATTTCAGGCCCTCGGCCAGATCTATCTCCGAGACTTGCCAGACGGCGAACCTCGCCGATTAACGGGCCGCGACGACGAGTTTGAATTCTGTCCGCACTGGTCGCGCGACGGGAAACAGATCGTCTACACAACCTGGAACGATCGCACGCTTGGTTCGATCCGCATCGCATCGGTTGCGAAGCCGCAGGATAACCGGCAGGTGACGGTTCGCCCGGGGCACTACGTGAACCCGGTGCTTTCGCCAGACGGCAACACAATCGTCTACGAAAAATCGGGCGGGGGTCGATTGCGGTCGCCGCTGTATTCTCACGAGCCGGGCATTTATCGGATTTCGGTCAACGGTGGTCAGCCCGTGCGAGTCTCTCGCGCTGGCAGTCGACCACAGTTCGGCGAAACTTCCGACCGAGTTTTCCTGCAGCGGACGAAGTCTGAGAAAGACGCTGACAATCGTATGCTCTACTCAGTCGACATTGATGGTCACGAGCAACGCGAGCACTACTCCAGCAAATGGGCGACCGATTATCGAGTGTCGCCAGATGGCAAGCAGATTGCATTCGTCGAACGATTCAACGTTTACCTGGCTCCGTTTGTAAAGACGGGGTCACCAATCAGCATCGGACCGAAGTTTCAGGGTCTGCCGGTCAGCAAGTTGAGCATTCAGGCTGGAGACTGGCTGCACTTTTCGGGCGACGGCAAATCGCTCCACTGGTCACTTGGGCCAGACTTATTCACCAGCAGAATTAGTGACGCGTCGCTTCCGGTGAAACCATCAGACGGCGAAGAAAAACGGCCGGAACCGACATCGACGAAGATCGGATTTACGGCGAAGCACGCCAAACCGAAAAGCTCATTCGCGCTGGTCGGCGGCCGGATCGTCACGATGGGGCCGGCAGGCGTCATTGAAAACGGTGTCGTCCTCGTCGAGGAGAATCGAATCAAGGCCGTCGGTACCCGTGACGAGGTGAAGATTCCGGCCGGCGTTCGAGTCATCTCCGTAGACGGTCAGACCGTGCTGCCCGGTTTTATCGACACGCATGCCCACGGTGCTCAGGCGACGTCCGGTATGACTCCGCAACGCAACTGGGTCGACTTTGCTCGATTGTCGTTTGGAGTCACGACAATTCACGACCCGTCCAATAACACTCAGGCAATCTTCGCGGCCAGTGAATTGACGAAGGCCGGACGGATTATCGCTCCACGGACATTTTCGACGGGCACGATTCTTTACGGAGCGGCCGGCAGTTTTAAGGCGGAGATCGAGAAACTCGACGACGCGCTGTTTCACCTGAAACGGATGAAGGCTGTCGGAGCGTTCTCCGTAAAGAGTTACAACCAGCCCCGGCGTGATCAACGGCAGAAGGTCATCGCCGCGGCTCGGGAACTGGAGATGATGGTGGTGCCCGAGGGCGGTTCAACGTTCATGCATAACATGACAATGATCGTCGACGGCCACACCGGCATCGAGCACACGCTACCCGTCCAGACCGCCTACGACGACGTGATGGACCTCTGGCGTGGTACGAAAGTCGGTTACACACCAACGCTTAGTGTTGCCTATGGAGGAATTTCCGGCGAGCAATTCTGGTACGAACACGACGACCTGTGGAAACATGAGCGACTCAAGACGTTCATCCCGCCGCACATTCTGAATCCTCGTTCACGCCGCCGTGAGAAGTCGCCACTCGAAGATTACAACCACATTCGCGTCGCCGAGATTGCGAAGCAGGTTGTCGATGACGGCGGTCTGGTTCAGGCCGGCGGGCACGGACAGTTGAACGGTATTTGCACTCATTGGGAAATGTGGAGCTTCGTCCAGGGCGGCATGACTCCGATACAAGCTCTGGAATGCGGAACGTTGAACGGTGCAAAGTATATCGGGCTTGACCGCGATCTCGGATCGCTGGAAGTCGGAAAACTCGCGGACATCCTGGTGATGGAAACGGGTGCTGATCCGACAGCCAGAATTCGAGACTCGGAACGAGTGCATCTCACGATTGCCAATGGTCGAATATTCGATGCGAAGTCGATGACCGAACTCAACAGCGAGCACACGCCGGAGTTCTTCTGGAAGCACGTCGGAAACGGCATCAGCTATCCATTGCCGATGTCAACAGGGTGCAGTTGCGGTCGATCGACGAATTGACCTGACGCGTGGCCGGCAGAGACCGAGTCGTAGTAGGGTATTGACAAGCGAAGCGCCGGCATACCAGTCGGAACTACATCGAGACATGGTGTACCGAAAAATGGTGTGCCGGCGCTTCGCTTGTCAACACCCTACGACTCGTGACCCTACGACTCGTGACCCTACGACTCGTGCCGGACGCGAGTTCGCTTTCGATGGCGATGCTACTCCGTCATCTGCCGTTGAGCCTGACCGACGATGTCCATGCCGGCCAGTTCGCTCCACGCGTCCAGCAATTGCTTCGTGACGGGACCAACCTGTCCGTCGCCGACCGGCAATCCGTTGAACTGCGTAGCGGGCATGATGCAGTACGGCGTGCTGGTGAAGAAGACTTCGTCGGCTGAGTACAGATCGTACATCTGCTGTCGGCATTCGCGAGTCGGAAGACCGGCTGTCTGAGCCAGTTCAAGAACGGTCTGGCGACTGATTCCGTCGAGACAGTTTTCCGTTGTGGGGGTACAGACTTCGCCATTGGTCACAGCGAAGACGTTGCCGCCTTTGTTCTCGGAGACGTAGCCGTTGACGTCAAGAAGGATACATTGGGCATCGGGGTCGACCAGTCGAGCTTCCGCGTCGGCGATGGTGTAGGACAGTCGGCTTCGATTCTTAACGCGAGCGTCCAGTGACTGTGCAGGCACCGCTCGGCTCATCGACGTCACGGCGTGGCAACCTTCGGTGTAGTACTTCGCCCAGCCTCGCAGATCGAGATGGTCCGTGAAGATCATGATGGTTGCCGAATTCGCCTGAGCCGCACTTGGCCCATGCTTCAACTGGCCTCGCGAGATGTTATGCACGATCCAGCAGTCGTCGTCCTGGCCCATCGCCGAACGGTTTGCATCGAGCACGTCGAGCGTGATTTGCGTCAGTTCTTCCGGCGAATGTCCGGGATCGATCCGGGCCACTTTCATCGATCGAAACAGCCGCGAGATATGATCGTCGAGCCGGAACGGTTCGTGACGAAAAGTTCGCGTCGACTCAGTCACGCTGTCACCGAGCATGACCGCGCTGTCGAAAATTGAAATCTTTGCGTCAGCTTCCGGAACCATTTCGCCGGAGAGGTAGACGTTTCGCGACGCTTCGTGGGCTGAAGTCACAGATCGTCCTCAGGAGGGCTGCTGTCGAGGCATCAACTTGCTCGCCACGCACCCGACGGCGATGTTGACGAGAACCGCCACCGGGGCGATCCATTGAAAGCTGATCGGGTCCGGACAACTGAGTGTCGTAACCCCAGTTGCCTCATCAAGAGTCGCTTTAAGAACTGTCCCGAACGATTCCGGATTGACCTCAAAGGCCAGGTGCAGGCCCAGCACGATTGGCCCGCAAAACGCGACGATGGCTGCCGTCAACGTGCCGAAAAACGCACCGACCCACACACCGCGCGGGCTGGCGTACGGCACGAACAGAGCAAAGAAAAACAGGCAGAAAATGGGAGTGGTGAGCAGGTTCGACGTTTTTCCCGTGACCTCGGTGATGTTTCCAGGGACGAGCCCCATGAACGAACTTGTGGCGACGACGAAGACGCCAATTCCAAACGCCAGCCAGCGGGCCAGCCGAATGTGGTCGGCTTCCGATTTCGGAGCGTGGCCGTGACGGTCCAGCACGTCGGACATCACGACGGCGGTAATCGAGTTCACGCCCGAGTCAATACTCGACATCGCGGCCGCAAACATCGCGGCCACGACCAGTCCGGAAATCCCAGGCGGCAGATGGAAAGCGATGAAGTGAGGAAAGACTTTGTCGGCATTGTCTTTTAGATCGATGCTGCCAGGAAGCTGCTCGGGATGAGCCGAAAAGTACGCCAGCAGAGCAAAACCGACACAGCTCAGGGTGATCGAGACGACCACGGAAACGCAAAGCTGCGTTCCCAAAGCCCATCGCGCCGCATCGGCATCTTTCGTCGCCATGAACCGCTGCACCGAAGTCTGATCGCCAGCCGACGTGCAGACATACCAGATCAGAACGCTGACCCACGTTCCCACAACAGTGATTCTCGTTGAGGGATCCGTGCTGAAAAACGGCTGAGTGTCCCACGCGGGATTCCACTCTGTGGGGAACCACCCGATGCCTCCCAGGTCCCACGAGATCACGCCCACAACCAGTACCGCTCCGCCGAACAGCAGAACCGTCTGTATGAAGTCGGTAATGATGACCGCTTTGAGACCGCCGAGAGATGTGTAGATCACCGCGACGAGTCCGGTGACACTGGCGATTATCGGAATCTTGTCCTCGCCCACGCCGAGCATGATCGTCAGCGCTTTGGCGGTGAGGTAAATCAGCAGGGCCATCCAGACCAGACGCAGAACAATAAACATTCCGGCGCCGAGCATACGGATACTTAGACCGAGTTTGTCTTCAAGCAGCTCGTAGGCGCTCGTCACTTTCTGCTTCATGTAGAGCGGCAGGATGTAGAAGCCGACGATCGCAAAAACGACCGGCAACATTAGCAGGCTCATCATGAAGACGGGGCCTTTGCCGAGAGTTTCCCCCGGCATCGACAGGTACGAAATCGTGCTCAGCAGCGTCGCAAACAGTGACACGCCCACGAGAATCGGGTTCATGCTGCCCGAGCCGACGAAGTACTCCTGAGTCGACTCCTGCTTACGGCTGTAGTACCAGCCAAGGCCGATGGTCCCACATCCGTAAACGGCGATAAGGATCCAGTCAATCACGGCCAGGCCGGCTCGTGCGACTTCTGGCTCTGTACTGGTTTCTGCGGCCGAACACGGAGTGGCCAGCAGACCAGTCAGGATAAAAAAGGCACCAGCCATGATTTTCCGAATTCGTGCATCTCTCACGCCGATTCACCCTGCATTTCTGAATTGTCGAACTGGACCCGGCTGGCGGATGTGGTGACTGAAGAGCGACCGAACTAGATCAGTTCGCTGATTGATTCGCCGAATGGCAGGATCGGCATGGGGCGACCGCTGTAGTCCGGATATTCGTGGGCCGGGTTGATTCCCAGATGTTTGTAGATGGTTGCCCAGAAGTCGCACGGAGTCAGCGGGCGCTCGTGCGGATGTTCGCCTTTGGCATTGGTTGAGCCGATGACCAGGCCGGTTCGCATTCCTCCACCGGAAACCAGGACCGACATCGCCTGTGGCCAGTGATCGCGGCCGGGCTGATCGACTCCCGTTTGAGAGCCTTTCGTAACGCTGATCCGCGGCGTTCGTCCGAATTCGCCCGTCACGACGAGCAGCACCTTTTTGTCGAGGCCTCGGTCGTAGAGGTCTTCGATCAGCGTCGCGATGGCTCGGTCGAGGATGGGGAGCCTGACTTTTGCATCCTCAAAAAGATGGCAATTAACAGCGTGAGAGTCCCAGTTGTAGACTCCCGCTTTGAGTCGTGGGATTCCGCTCTTGTACGGATTCTCCATGACCATCGTGACGAACTTGGAACCGGCTTCGACGAGTCGCCGAGCCAGTAACGCTCGCTGACCCCAGCAGTGTCGACCGTACTTGTCTCGCAGTTCGTCTGATTCTTTCGACAGGTCAAACGCGTCGCGTGTGCGGTTGTTGGTGATCAGGCCGACGGCCTTTTCGTGGAAATGGTCCTGAGCACCCATCAGCCCTGTCTGGTCAATGTCTCGACGCAGTCGATCGAAACCGGCCAGCAGAGTTGTGCGGTCGTCGAGTCGGTCCTCGACGTCTTTGGAAAGGGCGACGTTCTTGACTTCGAACTTGTCGTCGTCGGGATTTCCCGGCACGGTAAACGGTGTGTACGACGGGCCGAGGTAGGCTGACCCCATCGCGAAGACGTCGATCCCGTGTCGACCGTTCGGGGCGTTGCAGATGTAATTCGGAACGCCGACGTCGCGCCGTTCGAACCACTTGGAAACGATCGAACCGACGGCCGGCGCGTCGTTGACGGTGTTGACCGGCGTCTTCGGAACACGGCCCGTCATGAACCGTTTATGGCCGCCGCCGTGGTCGGCAAAGTTGTGAGCGATGGAGCGAATGATGTTGTAGCGGTCGGCGGTGCGGGCGAGCCGCGGCATGAGTTCGCAAACGGAGAGGCCGTCAACATTGGTGCTGATCGGGTTGAAGATGCCTCGATAATCGACCGGTGCGTCCGGTTTCATATCGAACGTCTCCATGTGCGAAGGTCCGCCGGGCAGCCAGACATAGATTACGGATGTGTCCGGGTCGTCGAACGCTGGTCCGGCGGCCGCTTTGACCTTCAGGAATTCTCCAAGAGAGAGTCCGCCAAGGCCCAGAGTTCCAATTTTCATGAAGTCGCGACGGGAAACTGGCCCCGAACATTGCTGCTTTGGATGGTCGCTCATTGAGAATCTCGCGAGAACACGGCAGGAATGGCAGGCGGGAAGCGCTGGTTCGCCCGGTAGGAACAACCTGTATACCCCGGTCGGGAATGCGAGGCAATAGTTGGGTGAGCTCTGAGAATGCCGATCAATTCAGGGGGCTTTCCGATCAATTCAGGGGGCCTTCCGGTCGATGAAACGGTGACTATCGTCGGCTATTTGGCGATCCACTGAACGGCGTCGATGATGACGTAACCGTCTGTTCCTTGATTGGAAATCGTCACGGCTGCCGGCTTGTCTGCAGAGAAAGTGAACTCGCCCAGCGAGACAAACAGTTCATCGATCGGCGGAACTTTCTTCTGGTTGACGCGTACCGTCTTTTCACCTTCCGAGTGCGTGACGACGACCGGCACATTGGTCGCACGGTTGCCGTTGTGGGAATAGGCCAGTCGAACTTCGTAGCGCCCGGGTTTGAGTTTCGATTCGAAGGTCGCAATTGATCGACCGTCGCTTTTGTTTCCATCGTGACGGTATTCGCGTCCGACCCAGCTTCCGGTCGATGAACTGTTTCCCCAGTTGCCGGTCAGTTTGGCCTTTCCGTCGTCGATCACAGTCCCTTTCAACTTTGCCGGATCGACACCAGCCTTACCGGTATAGGTGTATTCGTAGTTGAGAACCTGTCCGTCTTTCAGGAGGCGTTGTTTAAGCTTTGCGTACTCGACGTCCTGAACGGCAATGTCCTCGGTGAGCGCCATCGAAGCGACGGTCGCGGCAGACTGGCCGAGGATCATAAACACTGGTTCCATGCGGATTGATCCGAAGGCGATGTGCGAACTCGACACGCAAACCGGAACCAGAAGATTTTCGCACTGGTTTTTCTTCGGAAGGATCGAGCCCAACGCGATTTCGTACGGGCCGCGTGTGCTGACGCCGATGTCGCCTTCGTTCTGAACGTAACCTTCCGGCGTGACGTACCGTTGCACGTTGTGAGAATCCATTGTGTAAGAGCCCATGCCGATTGACTCGGGCGTCGGCCGCTTTTTGAGCAGCTCGTTTTCAGTCATGACATACTTGCCGACCATTCGTCGCGCTTCGCGCACGTAAATCTGGTGAGGCCAGTTGCCGTTGTCGACAAATTCGTCTTTGGACAGTCCCCACTCGGCAAACTTCGCCCGGACGTCTTCGGGGACTCGCGGATTGTTCGCCAGGAAGTGCATCAGGCCTCGCTGGTAAACTTCGTGTTCTTTGATGATCTCCAGGCGGCGTTCGTACGATCCTTCCGGGTAGTCGTAGTTAAAGCCGATGTTGTCAGTACTGAACGGGCCGTGGTTGTTGGTGTCGGTCTTGTGGTTGGGGATCGGGTCGAACTTACGGAAGCCTTCACGCCAGCCGGCTTCAAGAACGCGAACGAGTAGTTCGTACTGTTCGGCGTCGTAGCCTTCGGGTTTGGGAAACGGAAGCCGATTCTTCGGATCATTCGTCAGGCACATGCGGAAACAGTAGGCCTGAACTCGCTTGTCGGCGGCGCCAAACTTTCCCGGAGGCTCGGTACTGATTCGCGGGAGGAGACCGCTCGTCGGATCACCGGGTATGACGTAAGGGCTGATCGGCGTCTTGACCGCGCCGAAGTGGTGTCCGTGATGCAGGACGCCCGTTTGGATGCCGTTCCAATCTTCACCGTACTGAGCACGCGATTCTCGACCAACGTGATAGTCGACTTTCGCGGTTGCCAGCAGGTCACCTTCGTACGTTGCGTCGATAAACATTCGCCCGGAGCACGTGAGGCCACTCAGCATATGAATGGATGAAATTCGACCGTTTGATCTCGTAACTCCGTTTTTACGATCAAGCCATTCATCGCGAAACACGCCAATATCGTATTCCTTCACGAGTTCATCAAAGACATTTTCGGCGACGTGCGGTTCGAAAATCCACATCGTTCGATGCTCGCCATCGATGGCGGCTGAGCCCTGACCTTTGTTTCCGTACTCGGATTGCTTCTGCCACTTCCATGCTTCGTTCGTCTGATAGTGTTTCCAGACGCGGTGATAGAAGTCTCGCGCGAGTCCTCCAATGACTTGCTTGTTGCCGGTGTCGGTCCAGCCAAGGCCGCCGCTGGACAGGCCTCCCAGGTGTTTGTCCGGGCAAACGATGACGACCGAATGCCCCATCCGCTTGGCCTGAACGGCCGCAATGACTCCTGCGGAAGTGCCACCGTAGACCACGACGTCGAAGACGTCGATGTCGGCGTCGGGTGGAGACTCACGTGTACTGTTTTGGGCGAACGCTGGCATGGCCGTGAAGACCGCAAGAATGATTGCAAACTGAATCGCTCTCGATGAGTGTCGCATTTTGAACTCCAGCCTGGATAGTCAGTCTGAGTTGTGAGAAACCGCCGAGCGTTGACGGCGGAAAGCTGCCCGCAGCCTACATGAGAATGCCGTCGACGGGTTCGTGTTTTGGTGGCAGGTCGGTTTCGCCGAGCTGTTCGCGCATGTCGATTTCGATCGTGCGGCAAAGAGCCGTCATGGGTGTGTCGGAGAAGCGACCTTCGAAGGGGTCTTCGTTGAATTCACCGACTCTCATCAGCACATAGAAGACGTAAGAAAAGACTGTCGCCAGTGGGATTACCATCCACGCGCTGTCGACTTTTTCCAGTTCCGTAATCATGCCCGACGGAAGCAGCGTCACGAATAGAAACAGGAAAACGCGAGGGAAGTAATCGTACTGGCGGGGCAGGGGGGTGTTCTTAATACGTTCGGCTTTGCCCTGCAGGTCGTACAGCGAGGTCAACGTTACGTCGAGGATTTCAAGATAGCGAGCCTCGATAATTAAATTCTCTTTGCGGCCGTCAGCGATTCGGAGTGCCTGCTTCTGGACAAGCTGCGTGGCATAGTTTTGCCGGTTCATTAACCACTTAAATTCTTCGGGGCCAATCAGAGACTCGATTTCAGGCCATGTTGATTCTCGTCGCAACTGCAGACGCAACGCGTTGATCCAGGCAATGTGTCGATAGATCAGCTCTTTCTGAAATTCCGCAACGGTCTCGGCAGGCGCTTCCGACAACGAGGTGAGGGACATGACCTGCCGCCCGAATGTGCGGCTGGAATTGACGATTCATCCCCAGATCTTGCGGGCTTCCCACCAACGGTCGTAGGCCGAGTTGTTGCGAAACGCCAGGAAGATGGCGAGCGCCGTGGCGAGCATTGCGACGACGCCGAACGGCAGATGAATCAGCAGAGAACCCAGGTATCCACCGTCCTCGGCAATTTGCATCGCATAAACGAGTGATGACAAGCCGATGATGTATCCCAGAAAACCTCGCGACCTGCTGAGCACGCGTCGCCAACGCAGATGTTTTCGAACGATCATTTGGTGACGTAACCTTCAATTGATTTCAGAAATGATGCCGCCGGTACTCGGGGTGAGAAAGGTCCAGCGCAGGAATCGTAAATCAGCCCATGAGGATTGCCAGCGTGCTTTCGTCGGATGACTCGGCGATCCATTTTAAGCGGTCACGATCTACCTTGCCGGAGCCGGTCGTGGGTAGTTTTGGCAAGACGCAAATCTCCTGCGGAACCATGTAAGCCGGGAGTTCTTTTTCGGCCAGCGTGGTGAGTTCGTATTCGATCAGGTCGAATTCTGTTTCCGCTTTCAACGTGACGAAGGCGTAGACTGCCTGTCCGGATTCAGGGTCGTCAACGCCGACGACGCAGGCCTGGCTGACCTGAGGATGTTTCTGCAGGACGGCTTCAACCGCCGCCGGCGAGACGTTGCTGCCTTCGTGAATGATGATGTCTTTCTTGCGACCTTCCAGCCAGATGTAACCATCGTCGTCGATCCGGCCGATGTCTCCGGTGCGAATCCAGCCGTCGCGCATGACTCGTCTAGTTGCGGCGGTGTCGTTCCAGTAGCCGTCCATGGCGAACGGACTTCTGACAGCGATCTCGCCGGACTCGCCCCACCGTATGTCGCGGCCTTTGGCGTCGATGATCGAAAGCTGGACGCCGTAGTAAGGCTGCCCGATCGATCCGGATTTCTTGCGACCGTAAGGCGGATTGACGGCGTACATGCCGGTTTCCGTCATGCCGCATTGTTCGGTTAGCTCGATGCCGGTGATCTCTCGGAATTTCTCAAACAGGTCCGCCGGTACGTAATCGCCGCCGCAGATGCACAGTCTCACGCAGCCGAGGTCTTCGCGCTTCAGATCCTTGTGGAACAGGACTTTTCGCAACGCTCCCGGAAGCAACGCCAGGATTGTCGTATTAGTGTGCTGACGCAACGCCTGCAGAAAAGTGTCCGGCGCGAAGCCACTTAGTAGAACGATCGTGGCGCCGGCAGCGAGGGACGGAAGCAACTGCGTGCGAAGAGCCATCGGTCGGGACACCGGGGCGGCGATCATGGTGACGTCGTCGGAATTCAGGCGAAGGATCGCACTCGCCTTGCTGATGCTACTGGCGACGCAGTCGCGTGTGAGCGTGACGCCTTTTGGTCGAGCAGTGGTTCCCGACGTGTAAAAGACAAGACTGACGTCGTCACCGCGAAAATCGTCGTGCAGTGATTCGGTGGGGCGAGTTGCCAACAGATGCCGAAACGCCTGGTAGCCTTCGTTCTTGCCGGGGCCGGTAAACAGTCTTATTTCGACGTCGCGGAACGCGTCGCACTTGTTCATATCGTCGATGCGACCGCCGTCCACGACCACAGCTTTCGCTCCGCTGTGCCGAAGAGCGTAATTGATCAATGCCGAGTGGTATCTGATGTCGAGTGGCACGACGGTAAATCCGCCGTGAAAACTTGCGACATACAGTGCGACGAGTTCAGGGCAGTTTGGAAGCAGCGTGACGATACGGTCGCCAGGTTCGACTCTTGCTGCGAGAAGATTTCGAGCAATGCGTATCGCTCGCCGATGCAGCTCGCTGTAAGTCCACGTCGTATCGCCGTGAACGATCGCCGGTTGATCCGAATTGTGTTTGGCGAGTGCAAGCATCAGTCAGCAGGGCTCCATCCCGGATTCATGCGATTGGAAGCGCTTGAGTTCGTGAGTTTTTGACAAGCTGGAATCACCAGCGAGACGGCCGGGTTTCCCCTTGAGAATGTGTGCCACTGGCTTCGCCAGTGCTTCTTGTATTCGAAGTCCGCTTGTGACCACGCACTGGCAGAGCCAGTGGCACACCGTGAAATTAAGGGCTCCGTCGTTTTCAACCGGGTCTCAGGACTTCTTGATTCCCTTAAACAATTTGCGCTCAATTCGCGGCAGATACGGTGTCCAGTGCGACTCGCCGTTCGGGTCATGCTCGATCGTGTGGACGAATTCGTAGGCCTTGGCGTCAAGGTTATCGATCTGGTGGAGGACGGCGGCCTCGGGCGTCATTGGCAGCCGAGGACTTCCGTGCGCGTACGAGCCATGATGGCTCAGAATCATGTGCTTAATACGGAGTTCCAGCTCGCGCGGAAACGTATCGTTCATCATGCGTTCGGCATCGGGGATTTTCTCAGTCACCATTTCGACGGCAATCGACATGTGCCCGAGCAGTTGCCCCTCGTCGGTGTAGACAAACGCGTTCTCGAAATCCATTTCTCGAACTTTGCCGAGGTCGTGCAGAAAGATCCCGGCTTGGACGAGATCGAAATCGATGGCCGGGTACAGATCGCGGATTCGGTCGGAAACTTCGAGCATGTTGCAGATGTGCTCGACCAGTCCGCCGGGGTAAGCATGGTGAGCTTTCACGCCGGCACCAGTTCGCAGCAGCTTCTGGACGATGGCTTCGTCCGCAAGGAACGCTTCCATCAGGCTTTTGACCGGCACGTTCTCGATCGCGAGCAGGATTTCGCGCAGCCGTTCGAACAGTGTGTTCACATCCTGAGGCGGCTGGAATTCGAAATCTTCGGAGTCCAGTCCGGCGGAGTCGATTCGGTCGATCCTCGTCAGGATGGCCTGTAGACCTCCCTGGAAAACCTGCACCTTGCCACGGACATGGACAAAGTCGCCAGCATCGAAATCGGCGCAGGTTTCTTCGGTGACATTCCACATGAGGCCGCTGACGGTGCCGGTGCGGTCTCTCAGTTGTGTGAGGAGGTAGAGGTTTGCATTGCGGTTCGCGCGAAGCTGCTTATCCGCCAGCAGGTACACCTCTTCGATGGTGTCACCGTCCTTGAGTTCCTCAATAAACTGTCTCGCCATCAATTGACTCGCGATCTAAATCGGTCGTCGACTTCCGCTGGTAGCCACGAGGGGGGCAGAAATCGAATCGTGCTAAAGTTTGGTCAGCGCGGCTGGCCTTTCGACGTCAGAATTGCCTGGAAAGCCGCGTCCGGTATGTTCATCGGCGGAGTCTGACAAATCTGTTGCCGGCTGACGACCGAACCATCTCAGCTCTCGTTCAGAGCGTTGATGATGTCCTGCATCGCCTTTCGGCCGTCGGCAAATAACATCAGTGTGTTCTCGGCGGCGAACAGCGGATTTGGGATCTTCGCGAATCCGGGACTCAGGCTCCGCTTCACGACGACGATCGTCCGGGATTTGTCGACATCGATAATCGGCATTCCGGCGATGACACAGTCCGGGTCAGTACGTGCCAGAGGATTGACGACATCGTTGGCGCCCAGAACGATCGTCACGTCTGCCTGTTCCATCGTCGGGTTGATTTCGTCCATTTCGCGAAGCGCTTCGTACGGGACGTCGGCTTCAGCCAGCAGAACATTCATGTGACCTGGCATTCGACCGGCGACCGGATGAATGGCGAAGTCGACTTCGATCTGTTTGGCGACAAGCAACTTTCGCAGATCGCTGACCGTGTGCTGAGCCTGAGCGACCGCCATTCCATAGCCGGGGACAATGACCACTCGACTGGCGACTTCCAGCAGCATGGCGACTTCGTCAGCCGACGTTGACTTAACGTTGGCGTAGACGTCGTCGGCGTTCAGCGTGCTGCCGGAACTGCCCATCGAGCCAAACAGTACGTTCGGCAGCGAGCGGTTCATCGCGACGCACATAATCCGAGTCAGGATCAACCCGGACGCTCCGACCAGCGAACCGGAAATGATCAACACGGTATTCGAAAGAACGAACCCCGTGGCCGCTGCGGCCAGTCCCGAATACGAATTCAAAAGTGCGATGACGACGGGCATGTCCGCGCCGCCGATTGAAACAACAAGCGTCACGCCAAGGATCAGTGCTAACGCCGAAATGACCCAGTACGCGACGACGGTCATTGTCGATCCGTCGCCGTTTGCCATGAAGACGGTAAGTCCAAAGCACGAGAGAACAAGGATTGCGTTCACGAACTGCTGGGCCGGAATTTTGATTTGATCGAGCTTGCGGAACTCTTTCAGTTTCCCCCAGGCAATCAGGCTGCCGGAGAATGTGACGGCACCAATCATGCCCGACAAAGCCGTTGCGACCAGGACGTCTGCTCCGAACGAATCGGTCTGCACGAGGTTTGCGCCAGCAACCAGTGTCGACGCCGCCCCGCCGAATCCATTGAACAGGGCGACCATTTGCGGCATATCGGTCATCTGAACGCGGATGGCGAAAACGGCACCGATGACGGAGCCAACGACGAGC
>Ga0316208_1001542_pt1 | contig 21279 bp, 22 predicted proteins | sample 3monopyrite_MG_FD_204944 | JGI IMG/M metagenome (GOLD analysis project Ga0316208, IMG submission 204944) | Microbial mat bacterial communities from mineral coupon in-situ incubated in ocean water Damariscotta River, Maine, United States -... | ecosystem: Environmental > Aquatic > Marine >...
CTTAAAGCTAATCTGAGCAGGGTAAGCCGACCCCTAAGACGAGGCCGAAAGGCGTAGTCGATGGGAACCAGGTTAATATTCCTGGGCCAGGAGGATGTGACGGATCTGAGCAGTTGTTTTCCCTTATCGGATTGGGAAGGCAGCCAACAGGTTCCTGGAAATAGCCCTCCATGAGATCGTACCCTAAACCGACACAGGTGGACTGGTAGAGAATACCAAGGCGCTTGAGAGAACCACATTTAAGGAACTCGGCAAAATACCTCCGTAAGTTCGCGAGAAGGAGGCCCGGTTTTTACGCAAGTAGAGGCCGGGGGCACAAACCAGGGGGTGGCGACTGTTTACTAAAAACACAGGGCTCTGCGAAGTCGCAAGACGACGTATAGGGTCTGACGCCTGCCCGGTGCCTGAAGGTTAAAAGGAGGAGTGCAAGCTCCGAATTGAAGCCCAGGTAAACGGCGGCCGTAACTATAACGGTCCTAAGGTAGCGAAATTCCTTGTCGGGTAAGTTCCGACCTGCACGAATGGCGTAACGACTTCCCCGCTGTCTCAAATGTGGACTCAGCGAAATTGAATTTCCTGTCAAGATGCAGGATACCCGCGGTTAGACGGAAAGACCCCATGCACCTTTACTATAGCTTCGCATTGGCATCAGGCACAGTATGTGCAGGATAGGTGGTGGGCTTTGAAGCAGTGACGCTAGTCATTGTGGAGCCTCCCTTGAGATACCACCCTTATTCTGCTTGATGTCTAACCGCGGCCCGTTATCCGGGTCCGGGACCCTGCGTGGTGGGTAGTTTGACTGGGGCGGTCGCCTCCCAAATTGTAACGGAGGCGCGCGAAGGTTGGCTCAGAGCGGTCGGAAATCGCTCGTTGAGTGCAATGGCAGAAGCCAGCCTGACTGCGAGACTGACAAGTCGAGCAGAGTCGAAAGACGGCCATAGTGATCCGGTGGTCCCGAGTGGAAGGGCCATCGCTCAACGGATAAAAGGTACGCTGGGGATAACAGGCTGATGGTGCCCAAGAGTCCATATCGACGGCACCGTTTGGCACCTCGATGTCGGCTCATCTCATCCTGGGGCTGGAGCAGGTCCCAAGGGTACGGCTGTTCGCCGTTTAAAGAGGTACGTGAGCTGGGTTTAGAACGTCGTGAGACAGTTCGGTCCCTATCTTCCGTGGGTGTAGGATATTTGAGAAGAGTTGCCCCTAGTACGAGAGGACCGGGGTGAACGATCCACTGGTGGATCTGTTGTCGTGCCAACGGCAGTGCAGAGTAGCTATGATCGGACAGGATAACCGCTGAAGGCATCTAAGCGGGAAGCCCCCTTCAAAACAAGATATCCCTGAGAGCCGAGGTAGACCACCTCGTCGATAGGCCAGAGATGTAAGCGCTGTAAGGCGTTCAGTTGACTGGTACTAATTGCTCGATAGGCTTGATTTGATCCAGTAATAGTAAGACTGGCAAATCAAAGTTCATACACACACAATCATCAGTATACGATGATATCTGGAACAACGATCGTATGTGAACGCATGCGAGGCTGATGTTTTGTACTTCTTTTTTGGTTTGGTGATAATAGCGCGAGCAAAACACCCGATCCCATCCCGAACTCGGCAGTTAAGTGCCGCAGCGCTGATGGTACTGCGTCTTAAGGCGTGGGAGAGTAAGTCATTGCCAAACCTAATAAGAAGTACACGTTATCTCTCTATCGATGCACCTCATATCTACAATTTGAGGTGCGCTTTTGGCGCGGGATGGAGCAGCCCGGTAGCTCGTCAGGCTCATAACCTGAAGGTCGTAGGTTCAAATCCTACTCCCGCAACCAGCTTTGGTGATACCACGAAGGCCCCCTCTGGGGGCTTTTTGGTTTTCTGGGGCATCTCTAGCGCAAAATCTGAGTCAGTAGATTTGGTATCTGTTTTGGTCGCCATGCTGAGGATCCCCGCTAGGTCACCATGCAGGTCGATTACGAGACCTGGGCCTTCTGGGTCAGGTTTCAGCACAACTTTGTTTATCAGCCTTCGAAGCAGCTCTGCCGCTTCCGCCTTATGGCCTTCGCTGTTCAGCGAGGAAACTAGGTTGTCTACTTCCATCTTGTATCGGCTTGCCATTGTGGGATGCAGTATGGGTAGGTTCTCTGCAGCGTTCTCCATCAAGACTTTGAGCTCTGCCTCTCTCTCGACAATCATATCCAACTCCTCCTTCAATTTTACATTCGTGAGCCCAGCCTTGATCGCATCGATGATCAGCCGGGTTTCTTTTTCTAACTGGCGCAGCTCTTTTTCATACCTCGCGAACGTCTGGTTTCGAGCGCGGCGCAGTGTGTTCAAATGCAATGTGTACTCAGTGCAAAACTGGGCACATAATTCTGGCTGCATCAGGTTTTCTTGGAGAGCGTCCAGTATGACGTTTTCCAGCATCTCCTGTTTTATCGAACGCCGATTTTCACACGTTCCCTTGTTCCTCGCCGTTGAGCATCCGTAGTGGGTCTGAGATATTTTGCTGAATCCGCCGCCGCAGTCACCACATTTTAGTAGATGTGAAAATAGGTGTTTAGGTCTCTTCCGTTGCCAAAACTCGGGCTTCTGCAAGATTTGCTTTTGCTTGGCTTTGACGGAGTTCCATAGATGCTCATCAACGATCCGAAGATGGGGGACGTCGCTCACACACCATTCGTTCTCATCGTTCAACCTTGATACACGCTTTCCAGTGTCGGGGTCTTTCACATACCGCAGCCTGTTCCAAACCAGCCGTCCAATATACAGCTCATTGTTCAAAATGCCCGTTCCGCGCCTACGATTGCCGTAGATAGTAGATGGCCCCCATTGCTTTCCGGTAGGGCCGGGGACTCCGTCTTGATTGAGTTTATGTGCTATAGCTTTTGGCGATTTCCCAGTGACGTAATCCGAGAATATTTGCCTAATGATGAAAGCCTGATCAGGATTGATTTTTCTGTCGCCTCTTGTGGGGAGGCCGTCGGTGCCGACTTGGTGGACAACATCATAGCCAAAAGCGTTTCCTCCCCCTGACTTACCAGCCTCTACGCGGCCTCTGAGGCCGCGTCGTGTTTTCTGGGCGAGGTCCTTTAGGAAGCGAGCGGACATGGTACCTTTAAGGCCGATGTGAAGGTCACTGACCTGCCCATCCGCAAGCGTCACTATGTCGATGTCAGCAAAAGACATGCGTTTATAAAAACCTGCGATATCTTCTTGGTCCCTTGATATCCGGTCCAAGTCCTCCGAGAGGACGATGTCAAATTTTTGGTCAGCGCCGTCCTGAATGAGCATTTGGATTCCAGGACGAATGAGTGAAGACCCAGAGATTGCATGGTCGGTGTAGCAATTTATTATGCTCCACCCTTCGCGCTCAGCGCGTTCACGGCAGACTCGGATTTGGTCCTCAATTGATGCATCCCTCTGTTGATCGCTTGAATATCTTGCGTAGATTGCAACTCTAATCATTTTAAATACCTCCTTCCGGAAACAGCTTTTCTTTGTCCTTTGCTGCTTCCAACATCGCCTCGTAATCGTTCTCGGCGGCACGACGCGCCATAAACCGAACGAGTTCGACAATACGAGGATCGAGACCTGCGCCTGTGTATTTGACACCGCAGTCCTCTAGCCCCCTCACTGAAAGGTGTTCCTTCCAGTTTGGGGTATTTTCGCTATGTGAGCCTCGTTTAGTCAAATGCTGTGCCACTCCTTAAATATGAACAAAAGAAGAACATATTAGGATAAAAATCCTAAAAAATAAAGACTTAAGGGAAAAACGAAAGATAGTTTCAACCTTTGGAGCAGGCTTGTTTGATAGTTTCAAGAATTGAACGAGGCATTTTTCAGGGGATAAGTTCATAGCCTCATCCCGGGCTTGTTGCGCATGTTGTTGTCAGGGTCGCCGAGATTGTTCCGAAGTCCTTGAACTATGCGTTCAAGACGCTCAACCCGCTTTTCGCAACGCAGTTGGACATTCTGATGAGCCTGTTGAGCAAGCGCTGCTGGCGATGTTTCAGTCTGCGGTATCATCTTAGGGGATAGGCCAGGTCTGAGTTGCCCCTTGTGTCGTTCAAAGAGCTTTACTGCCTCGCGCCCAACCCAAATAGATTTTTGCCGATCTAAGTGGGCATCAAGCTTGTTCCGAACTGCCTTAATGCGGTTCTCGATCTTTTCTGCATTGATTGTCGTTGAGCGATTGGGATCAGGGTCTTTCGCAGCCATCTCAAAGGCTTTGCGCATGCGTAATTGCTGTGCTGACTCGAATGGATAGGGCATGGCGATTTCCTAATATGGAGATCGAAGGAGGGCGATGATGGGGCAGCGGCCCTGCACTGCGGGGACTGCTTGCGAGTGCTTCCCTATATATGTGCAAGTGACTTTGCGGTCAGGCGTACCAAAGTAATCGTATTCCCATAGGAAATGCGGAGTACCTTGGAGGGCACCGATTCCAACCACAATCAGCAACATGGCTAACCAGACGAAATTTCGAGGCCGTACGACCCGGAAGAAGCGCGGAACGCGCAAACGACGAATGCGACGTTCTCGCTTAAGAATTACAACATCAGTAGCAGTGATCTTACTCATGTCATTTTCCATTTTTCTTGTAGTTGATCTTGAGCATGGTCTTGCCCTTGAGCGGATTTCCTTCGAGGGGGTTGTTCCCAACCAAGTCGGACCAAGGATCAACGTGACCGTAATGTGCAAGTTGGACCTGTACGGGACGCAGGCCCTTGATAAAGACCCAAGCCCTATCTCGGGGCATAGCTTGGACCTCGTCTGCCGTCATCAACCTTCGTCCAAGGCGCTTGTCGCTGATGTTTAGGTGAGAAGGATCGTCAGTTCGATAGGAGTAATCCTTCCGCGCGATAGTTGTTTCGGACAACATTTCTGATACATGCTTTGCCCGTTCTGAATTCAGACCTGCAAAAACTTTCACATCACAGTAGTCGTTGACCGAGGCGGCGGCTTCTTTGCCAATCTTACGAACGAGACCATTAAAACTCTGAATGTAGAAATTGGCAGTCACACCAAATCCACGGATGACTTCGAGATCGCTAGCGATATCAGCGAAGCGATAGTTCAAGAATTCGTTGCAACACAAATGCAGCTTTTGCTTGCGAGGGTTTCGTTTGATCGCTGAAAGGAGGTTAGCGTTGACCAGTGACGTGAAAGATTCAAAATCGGCTAGATGACTGTGAGGCGTCATGACAAAGGTTGTTATTGGTCGCTCGCAGAGATCTCGGATGTTGCGATCAGCTCTCGCGCCGTAGTCTGCGAGGTGACCTGCCGAGTTATATGGCAGTATCGATTGGGTGGCCCATTCAAGGAATGATCCGAAGTTTTCGGGGTTGGTTTCAGCACGACTAAGAAGATTTCCGGCCTCGCTACGGATGTGCTTAATGAGTTGGCTGTTGTCTCCTTCTGGTTCCAAATCACTTTGTACCGTTTTCAGAAAGCGGATGAACTTCTCAGGATCATTCAAAATTTCAAATGTAGCGGTTGGGTTGCAGCGAGCGGGATCGACCAGCGCATAGACTAAAGGTGGGATGCTCAAAGCGCGACGTGAGCCCGCCGAGAAATACTTCTTGCTCCCTTCACCTTTATCTTCAGGTAGATGAAGCATTGCGATTTGTTGTGCGATGCCAACAGCATCTTTCAGCCCATTTTCATCTCCGTACACAGCATCAAGAAGTGCTTGGTACAGGCCAAGTTCAACGCTGCCGCAGATGTCCTCAAACTGTCTGCTTGGGTTGATGCTCCAAACTTCTACGCCATGTTGTGTTAGGCCCTCTGCCAACATGGGAGCCAGCTCTGTCTTAACGTCGGGCACGAACACGGATTGCCCCAACATTGACCTGTGTAGGATGTCGCCGACACAAAAGTAGATGTCTTTCCCTGCGCCGGGTGGTGCTTCGTACAGCCCAAACGGCGCATCGGGTGGACTGTAGACGGCCCTTCCATACTTGAAGCCAAGAAAGTTGCCGGAGCTGGGGTTGAAACATCCTCGCATTTCTAACTCATCTTCCGTTGCCTCCCGTGCGCTGCCGTGGTCGGTCCCCGGGGCCTCGTTTTTTAGCAGTGACCGTTGTAGCCAAATATCTCTGTTGAGAAGAACTAAACCCCTAGTCGTCGAGGTTCCTGCGACAAATGCGAGGGCATAGGCTCCGGCATGTTGCTGCCAATATGTGGAGCTATCGGGCCAAATTGCGTGTGCAAGCAGGCCAGCTAGCCCCCCAAAAAAGAAGCTCGCATTAAGTCCTAGCTGACGGGGTTCTTGAAGGTTGTTTGCCATTTATTTGTTGAACCCAATATTGCGAGTGTCCATTGCCTGTTCGACTGCACTTTTGGCTAACTTGAGAGTGCTGATGCGCCCGTAGAGGATGCCTTCGTCACCGCGCATAGCCAGGGAATGCACTTTTAGCGTTCCAAACATGGCCGAGGCGATGATTGCCCCGACAGCAAGAGCAATAAGTGTCAGGACTTCAGCCATGTAGAGGTACCGGAAAAATGTGCCAGTGAACCCGATTAAGCCAAGGCCAATTCCCCCGCAGAGCAGAAGTAGCGGTTGTTTGACTGTTACCATCTCAACATTCTTGAGTTCGTAGGTCCGGCGGGGGGTTGTCAGGATGCGATCAGTCACCCGGAAACCATCTCCTTCGAAGAGAACCGCGCTCATGATTGCACCCGATCAGAACACATGCGCGAATTGGCCCGCATGAGAGAGGCGAACCCTGTTACACCGTCTTGCTCGATTAGCCCGAACGATCCGGCGAACATCGCCCAGTCGTTGCGGCTTTCGTTCAGTGCTGCCGCAACTTGGCACGAACACTGATCCGAAGTCGTATCAAGCGTAGCGTCCCTCAGAGCCTCAAGGATTTGGCGGGCTTGTGCGCGTGCTTGCTGCGCTTGTCGTTCAAGAGCTTCAGCCTGTCGGACAGCTTGAGACAGTGCACCGCCGCTCAGTTGATCATATGCGTCCCAGAGCTGGCCATATTGGTTGCGCATAGAGTTCACATACTGCCGTGCCTGTTGAGCTTGCCGCTCAACGCCTGAGACCCGTTGAGTCTGATTGATCGCGCCTTGTGTAGAGCGCGTGGTTGCATCCGCGACCTGTTGTTCACAAGCCGGAAGATATTCGACCTTCGCAACTCGTTGAGCGAGCTCTGGGCCTGACGCGAAGTATGAAATTCCGCCCCAAGCAGCGGCTGCGATAAGCGCACCAGCAGGGGCGATTTCCGAAAGTTGGTTGAACATGGCAAAGTTCCTCCCTGTCCTCAGACGTAAAGTCCAAGGTTGATCAAGGTCATTTTTGTTGGTTTTAGATTTTATGTGTGAAGCGAAAAGAGACGGCAGCGGATTATGATTTCAAGCCGCTGCCGCTAGATTCAAAACTACCTACCGTCGATGATAGTCGTATGGGTTGCACTTTTGGCAGCGGGGGCGGCCAAAACCCGATGTGGGGTAGATGGAACAGGTGCATTTATGATGAGGGCCATGCATTGGTCCATAGTGACCACCATTCCAAAACGGTCCGTGATGATGAGGCATACTTATTACTCCCTAAGATCGCTGGAAGATCAGGCGCAAGAGATACGCCTGATCAAGCTGATAGGCTTACTTGCCGTATCCCTTTTGGTAGTTTTGCCAAACAGCATGAGGCATGTTCCCGCGTGGAGCAGCGGGAAGGCCGTTGGCTCGATCTGTTTGACCCTTACGGTGACCAGTTCCTGACATTTAGTTCTCCAGTTCTGTTGAGTTAATGACACGGCGCATCGCGCCGATAGAATCAACTTAACAGCAAAGGAATTATAAGACAAGTGTCGTTATGTTGTCTTATTGTGGGGATGGAGTTTGGCGGGCTCGTTGTCGCGCCCTTATCTTTGCTAAGAGCTCGCGTTCTTGGATTGCGTCGGCTAATTCATCTGGATCTGAGATTTCAGAAAGAGAGGCAGTTTTTTCGTTTGGAAGAAAAAGACCATTAGGCATATGCCCATTAGCCATTTCGGGATAATCGGACTTTTTGTCCCTCATTCTCTGCTGGAGACGGTTCCAAGCTGCCTCGTCTACTTTAAAGAGGTCCGCCTGTGTAAATCTAATGTTGTGTTCAGAAGCAGCAGCAAGCCAGTCGCTGTAAATCTGTTGAATAAAATCAAAAATATCGGCTTTTCTGGTGAAGTTGTAGTCAGCGAATTCTTCACGGTTTGACCATTGAAATTCCTCCGCGTACTCGCGGAACTGGGGAATGTCAGAGACTCTCTGAAACTGGCTGTAGTGTATGTCTTTGTGCAAATTTCCAAAATATTGTTCGTCAGATTCACGATTTAACTTCGTGAATTCAACACTATACAGCTTTTCTGAATGGTTTCGCAAGTTTTGAATCCCTATAGAAATTGGTGTAGCTCTGCCGGACGTGAATACTGAAGTGCTGCTAGGATGAGTGAGCCTCGAGCGCCACATCCTAGCTGATCGCGTGGCTGAGAGTATCCGTCAATGAAACTGTCATCAAGCAACTCCGGGTAGGGCGGATAGGGTTCACTTTTTTTGGCTCCAATGAGGTGCCGAAACTGGCCTATTGTGGCATCGATTGTTTTGGCGCTTTGCATCATTCCGCCACCGATGACGATCCGGCTTGGCACAAACAGACATGTAACGGCAATGCAAAGCTGTGCCGCATAGTGAGCCTGTCGATCCCATGCAGGATGCGAAGGGTCTGATATGTTTCGGTAACTCGTACCCCATCTCTTCTTGAAAGCTTGAGCCGACGCCAGTCCCTCAAGGCACGAACCATGGTGTTCGCAAACGCCTTCAAAATCGTCTTCTATTTTTTTCTGCTGGTCATCTAATGGCCGCCATCTTTCCACCCGGATGTGGCCCATTTCCGGATGCAAACGCCCACCCCATAGTTTGTCGCCATGAACGACACCGCCACCGACACCACTGCTGAACTTGAGAAATGCAACAACCTGATTGGAGCCATCGTTGATCCAACGGTCCACGGAAACATACCGACTATACAACTCACCCAAAGCGGCAACATCGACATCAGTTTGTATCCTGATATCAGGGGCAACCGCTTGACTGTTAACAAAGGCACTTTCAACCAAGTTGAAAACGCTCTTGCCGTTTAATCTATTGCGAATCGAGCTGATCGAACGACCATACTTCGCCTTGTCCAGTTTCTTATGGTCGAGGCACTCAAATGGCCCAAAGCAGCCCACACCTATCTTCTCAACAACACCGGATCGTTCGAGAATCCAGTCAGCAGCAGATTGAAAGGTCGCTTCGACTCTCTTTGTGCCATATACGCTTGGTTTAAAGTCACGGAAGTACAGTCGAGTTGCACCTACTGCTTTGCACGGAAACAACCCATACCTAACGTCGATTTTCCTAACATCAGCCGCCCCGTAGACTACTTCTATGTAGTCATCGGTTACGTACAACCCACCAATATTACCAGTTTGAGCCACAGCTACTCCTCTTTGAGCTGAAGTTAACAAGTGTCGTGCGACTTGTCGATAATGCTGCAGGTCATCGGCAACGCTCCTTGTTTGGTCCGACGATATCAGCGTTGCGAATGCAGATTTCGAAACTGATAATTACAGCTATCGTCCGACCAGCCCAAATAGTCAGCGTGAGGCCCCTGCATCTAGTTGGCGGCGAACGCATCGCCGGACTAACTGCAGCCCCGTTGCCCACCCTTTGCAGCTTTCGCTGCAACACTTTCTTCAGCCCGTCGTGCCATGCTACATGGCGGACAGGCTGACAAAGTGAAGAACGATAGCGGACAGATTGCACCTAGCCTTAGACCCATTGATGTTTGAGTGAATCGTTCATAATGCCATCGCTATTGTGACCTTGCTGGCCATTTTTTGAATTAAGATGCTCTGCAAGATGTGTGATGTAGTACATCACCCCCTTGGCAAGGGAGACGCTGCGCTCTCCCGTTGCATCCCTCACGCGGTTGGTGATTTTCAACATTGAGCCTCAAAGCACCAAAAACCGTTTCGCCGGTTAATCACTCGTAGGGTCTCGAGAATGACCTCTCCACCTACACCAGACCATGTCCAATCGACCGTCCGATTGAGCTCCACTATTGGCTTGATCGCCGGACAACATTTGTCAGTCTGATTTTCGCTCTCAAATTTGCAGGGTCGTGTGGATGCGTTGTATGATTATCTAATGACAATCGACTACACCGACCTTGATCAGCTACACAACTTCTTGAAACGCATCCGATCAATTGATGAATTCTTTGAGCAAAAGAAGCCCGGGTTTCGAGACTGGTATTCGCGCGAAATGGCGCACCGTATGGTCGATGAGGGGCATATCTCTGCGGAGGCAATATTGTTGGGCCTCAAGCAGGAAGAGAAACGCCTTTTCATCGATGAAGCCAAAGCCTCCTCAAAAGAAGTCGAAGCGAAAAGTTAGAACTCACCAATAGCAACTTGCTCGCTCGGTGAGACCTTCCATAACCCATTGCAAGCTAGCTCTGCCGTACGACCTTCTCAAAGGGTGGGTGCTCACCATGCTCACTTGCGACGCAAGTTGCGCGTGGCTCTGCTCCCGCATTCGCGCCTTTGCTACGGCCTCAACGCATAGCACACTTGGCTTTAGGTTATGGACGGCTCCGAAAGCAACGCACAATTGATCGAGGTGTTTATGTTAAGGCGTTTTGCCCCATATTATGTATGCGATGATGGTAATAGTAACGAAATGTAGATTTTTGCTTCACAACACGCGACGCAAAGTGCACAATGAGTCGATAGGAGTCTCAAAATTATGCTTGCAAATCAATGACAAAGACCGCTGTTAGCCGCAAAACCAAACAAACTAGGCTTGGCAAGGTAACCCGTCTTCAGCGGGATATCGACGTTCAGGTGTCTTGTGAAAACAATCTAAAGTTCATGCGGAGACTGCCGGATGAGTCTATGAAGCTCATAGTGACTTCGCCTCCCTATAACATTGGAAAAGAATACGAAAAGCGCCGCTCGCACGAAGTCTATATTGAAGAACAGGTTGCGTGTATTGCCGAGGCTGCACGGCTCTTACATCCTACAGGGTCTATATGCTGGCAGGTGGGCAATCATGTTCATAACGGAGAGATATTCCCTCTCGATATTCTTTTATATCCAATTTTCAAGCAGTTGGGCCTCCAGTTGAGAAATCGGATAGTTTGGACCTTTGGCCATGGACTGCATTGCCAAAAGAGATTTTCCGGACGCCACGAAACCATTCTCTGGTTCACGAAATCGGAGGACTACACATTCAACCTTGATCCTGTTCGCGTTCCCTCAAAGTACCCTAACAAAAAGCACTTTAAGGGACCAAATAAGGGGAAAATATCCGGAAATCCGCTTGGGAAAAATCCTTCAGATATTTGGGATATCCCTAACGTCAAATCAAATCATGTGGAAAAGACGGACCATCCTTGCCAATTTCCAGTCGCGCTAGTTGAGCGTCTCGTCCTGTCATTGACCAATCCAGGAGACAGTGTTTTGGATCCGTATTTGGGGGTGGGGTCGTCCGCAATCGCAGCGCTCAAGCATGAGCGGAACGCATTTGGTTGTGACTTGGAAAAGCGCTACGTTGACATAGCTTGGGAGCGAATTCACGATCTGCGAGCAGGACGACTGAGAACGAGACCAATGAACAAACCTGTTTATGAACCCAGTCCAAAAGAGAGCCAATGAAGTTAGCATATACGTATGATCAGCATCATGAAGCTGGTGCAGTTTGGGAAAATCGCGAACTAAAGGAATGGCTTACTGATGTTTTTGAAGAGCCTTCGATAAGTATTGGAAGAAGGTGTACGGGGGATATCCGCGAGCATGTCGAAAAGGAATTCCTAAACGACGGCTGGGCTATGGACGTGAGGCTTGATAGCGAGTCCATGATCAAAGTTTTTTCTTTGAAGAACGATTTGGCGTTTCAGCTCCAAACTGGAAACATGAGTCGCGCACCCTACGATCTTCTCAAGCTGGAATACCTCTACAAGTCAGGACGCATTGAGGCAGCAGCATTGGCATTGCCAACGCGAGAGGCGGCTAAAGCCATAGGCGATAACATAGCTTCTGCAGAGAGGGTTATACGTGAGTTGAAGCTATTTGATCGCGTTATTACGGTACCGATTTTAGTCGTTGCATTTGAATGAGGAAAAAATATGAAGTTTGAAATCAACCTGACGCCTCGCTCCGAACGTGAGGCGATAATTTCTAAGAGCGTCATCGCGACAAAAAAGACCAGCGTGCTCGATGACTTTCGTGGGGATCGGGTTGATTTGCCAGAAATCAAACTTGAAATCTCTCTACCAGTGTACCGAATGGCAAACTGTAGAACCTTCTCCGAGCAACAAAGCGTAATCGCAAAGAAGGAGTTGGATAAGACGCTGTTTTCTATGGGCCAAGAGTCATCGTCTGTTCAGCAACTTCAACATGAAATTCTTCGAAAAATTACTAAAGCCGCTAAGGCCTCAATCGCAAACATCGATGAAGTTTTGGAAGTTGAAGGTCAGCGGGAGCCGATTCTGATTACCGCAACAGGTGTGGTAGTTAATGGAAATCGCCGACTTAGTGCTATGCGTGATCTCTACGCGCTGGAGAAAGTTAAATTCGCCCAGTTTGCATACATTAGATGTGCGGTGCTTCCAGCAGATACGTCTCCCGATGAAATTGATGATATCGAAGCTGCGTTGCAGGCGAGACCTCAAACAAAGCTGGACTACGATTGGATTGGTGACGCCCAACTAGTTCGCCGTCAGATCAACAAGAAGCGAACTCCTGAAGAAGTTGCTGACCAGCTGAGACGAAGGCCCGTTGATATCAAGAACCTATTACAAGCGCTTCGCGAAGCAGAGCTCTACCTGTCAGATTGGCGCGGAAAACCCGGCCAATACGGCCTTGTTAGCGACGATGCTGAACAATTGTTCAAGGATTTGCCCAAGAATATCGCTGGACAAGGCGCTCAACTACAGAATGCCAGCCGAGCGATAGCGTGGTCACTTTTTGATAATCGTGAAAAGCTCTCTGGCCGAGTTTATGGATATAACGCGGCGTTTGGAAAGCTGGCACCAGAAGTGATTCAGACGGTAGTTGATGAGTTGGGTCTTGAGCTTGAAGCATCGGATGAAGATCAGGATGAAGAATTCGACTTCGCAATTGATGAAGATGAAGGAGCCGTAGACTATCAGGTATTTGTCGATGCTCTCAAAGATGAAGAGACGAAAGACGATACAGTCGAAACTCTAATAGATGCATGCGTTACAGCCATCGAGCGGGACAAAGGTAAAAAGAACAAGAATGCCGCTCTGAAGGCTCTTGGTCAGGTGCACTCGAAACTAGCAGCAATTGATGTTTCTACAGCGGGTACGGCAACCTATCCTGCAATGCTAAAGCAGATTGAAGCAATTAGTGAAGCTCTTGAAAAGCTTCGGGTCAAGGTCACAGACGCGATAGCCGCTGGAGTTAAACCAAAAGATGAGTGATGCCACTAGAGTTTCCATTTCGATCAGTGGCAAAGGTGAAGGTGAGTTTAAGGTTCTTCCGGAAGAAGTAGGTTCATCTATTTGGAGCCTGTTAAACTCAGCAATTCTATCACACAATTTCAAGGCTGAAACGACCGGCAGCAAGCTGTCACTATCTTGGCCAGACACCCTTACAATCGTTCGCGAATTTGCAACAAAATCTGCGCAATCGACATATAACTTTAGGTTTGATCCGACGGAAGCAGCGAAGGAAAAGCTTCAGGCATTCTCGAAACAACTTCGGGCAGTTAGAAAGTTCAACGCAAGTGAGGGAGAATTACGCTCTGTAAATGACATCGAATCGGATTTGATTGCTTTGGGTTTTACCCGTCGAAAGCTCAAGAACTTTCAACTTCGCGATCTTGCGCAACTTCTGCATCTGCCAAACGGGGCTAATTTTTCGGTGCCTGGCGCGGGGAAGACAACTGTAACTTTCGCTCTTCACTTGCTCTCAAAGCAAGTAGGGCAACACCTGATCGTTGTTGCTCCAAAGGCCGCTTTTCAGGCATGGAAAGACATTGTTGATGAATGCGTTGATGTGGACCAGTATCCAGCTGTTGGAGAGCAGTTTACAGTTCTAGATGGCAGTGTGGATATAACTGAAGCAGCTCTGAATTCAGGAGCTAGCCGCTTCATCATTTCTTACGATCTTGCCATACGACAGCAGTCCGTGATCGCAAATCACATCGCTACACACCCTACTCATCTTGTACTTGATGAATCGCATCGCATGAAAGCAGGGTTTGCTTCCCAACGTGGGCGTTTCTTATTGGAGATCGCGGCATTACCCGTAAGGAGAGATATACTCTCCGGTACGCCGATGCCTCAGGCAGCCTCAGATATTCAATCACAGTTAGATTTTCTTTGGCCCGGACACGGTTTGGGTCAAGAGGTTTCCTTTGGTAGGTCACCGCGTGAAGTCCTTGGCAATCTGTATGTGCGGACTACAAAAACTGAGCTGGGGTTACCAAAGGCGACAAGGACCTTTCTTGATGTCGAAATGGGCGATGGGCAGCTCGCTTTATATTCAATTGTGAGAGATGAATTCTTAAGAAATTTTGCAAATAAAACTGGGGCAGGGTTGGGAGAGGCCCAACTGCTTAAAGCGCGTAGATCTGTGATGCGTCTTCTTCAGTTGTCAGTAAGCCCAACACTTGCGCTCAACGCCATGGCGAATGACGATGTTGAAGTGTCTTCATCGATTGTAGATGCGGTTTTAGAAGAGGGGCATTCAGTCAAGCTCCGGACCGTCATGGCGCATGCTCGGCAGTTGGCGAAAGCCAACCAAAAGGTGGTGATCTGGACAATCTTTACTGGGACAATTCATAGTTTGAATTCGGCGTTAGCAGACCTGAACCCGGTTTACATTCATGGAGGCGTATCTTCTGGGTCTGTTGATGATCCTGAGACAAGAGAGGGGCGGATACGCCGGTTCCATGAGGATCCCAATTGTTCCGTATTGATCGCTAATCCCGCAGCAGCAGGAGAGGGAATCAGTCTACATACAGTCTGCCATAACGCAATTTATGTAGATCGCAGCTACGTTTCGACACACTACTTGCAATCCATTGACCGTATCCACCGTTTAGGTTTGGCACCTGATCAAGAGACTAATATCTTTGTGTATCGGACAAAGGCACCGGCTCAAATTGGTAGCGTTGATTTATCTGTGAGCAGGCGTTTGACCGAGAAAATAAGGAATATGCAAGAGCTTCTTGACGATGACGATCTGCACGAGATTGCTTATGATGAGGAACAGGCAGACGATCCTATCGACTATGATGTCGGCATCCAAGATATCGTTGACCTGATTTCTGAACTCGAAAATAGAGCGCCTGTGGCCGACGAAGAACCCTTATGAGTGGCTTGATTTCGACAGATCGCTTGTTTTCAATCTCTTGCTTTGAAGGCCTCAGACTTTTTAGAATCTATGCTGGTAACCACAAGGACTTGCCCGAGAATGAACTGCTTGAACTGGTGCATAAGGTTGAAGCTGATGCAATCAGTTTGGATATGGAAGCAGCGGTAGCACTTCACAGCCATTTGGATGCGGCGTGCCAATTAGATGGAGAGCCATTCTACCAAAGTTGTATCAAGGCGGTTGTCATAGGCCACCAGCCAATTTGGGCCAAGACAATGAGACAAGGGCGAGTACGGTTCATAGACTCACTCGATACAGATGATCGTGACGTGTTCGCAGCAGCAGGGCTTTTGAACAACCCACCAGACATTTCTGTTGTCGGCTGGTGGGACGATGTGGTCGGTCACGCACGACTGGCCGTAGATATTGAGAAAATGGAACAAGCACGACGCGCCGAGGCGCTCACTATTGAGTATGAGATGGAAAGGTTGAATGCGCTCGGGATATCAAAACTCCCGGAATGGACAGGTTTGGACGACAATTTTGCAGGGTATGATGTCTTGTCGCATGATTTGGTAGACGGAGCCGAAGTGAACCGCATGATCGAAGTGAAATCGACGATTAACTCCCCCTTAAGATTTTACCTTTCTCGGAATGAGTGGAATACAGCGGACAAAATTGGTCCAGCATATGTTTTTCATGTCTGGAACATGGCGCTTGAACCACCAGCTCTTTTCGAACGTACTGTTGAAGATGTTCGCCCCCATATCCCTTCTGATAATGAAAAGGGTAAGTGGTCGAATGCAGCTATTCCGGTTGGCTCATAGACCTAGTTTAAGGCCAGGAATCTGCCTCTGAAGTAATCTTGAAGATGCAAGTGCTTCATCATCAGAGGAAATTTCTGAATTCTTCCGAGAAAATTTGGACTTTAATCTCTTGAGACGTGTTTTGAATTCGTGCTGTTCAGTTTGATGACGCTTAACCAAGTCGAATCTGTCGTCCGTGTCTCGTTGTTCCGCAGTAACGAACTCCAACTCATTTTCTTTCCGGATTTGGGTATGCTTCCCTGATAGACGATCCCACATTCCCTGGAAGCCGTGCCTAAACCGAGCCGCTCTCTCCTCTGTTTCTCTTCTTTTTCTGTCTTTCAACCTTTTGTCCAACCATCTCCGCTCCTCACGCTGTCGCTTCACCAGTTGTTTTTTCTGTTCAGCAAGTCCCTGTACTGATTTTTGATATTCAAACCTAAGATTGGTACGGAAGGCTTCGAGTGTTTCGCGTGTCTTTGCAGCCATGGTGTCTTGAACATCGGATACGCTTGGGAGCGCATTGGCATCTCCCAAGCGTTCCTTGATATCTTTTGATTTTACACCCAGCCACCTAGAGATCGAGTAAATCTCCCCCTGCCAATCGACCACAACAAAGCCTCGCTGATCTCCCCGCGCTAAGTAATAGCCTGACCTTTCTAAGCTGTTCTTAAAGGCTTTGCTGCCATCCGACTCTGCCCAGCAGTTTTGTAGTTCTTCCTTAATCGCCCTAGGGTCTTTTTTCGCTCGCTTCGCTTGTTGCCACTCTTGCAGATCGAAATTGAAGGGGTTTCGATTCGCCGTATCAATGAAGCCAAGTGGGAGTTGCCATTTATTCTCCAAGTAGAGCTTGCGAGAGATGTCCATCAGCTTCGTCTTGAAGTGGGAAAGGTTGATCGCTCGCATCTGGTCAACATCAATCCTTGACCACACACAATGAGCGTGACGCCTGCCTTCTTTTTCGTGGAAGACAACGACGCGAGGTTGCCCTACCAAGCCTAGTTTTTCTTCGATGCGCTGAATTGCATTTTCAAATACGCCAATTTTTACGACCGCTGTTTCCGGCGGACTTAGGCTGAGTGAAAAGAGGAACTGTTTGCAGCGCGTACCTCTACTGACAGCATATGCCTCTTTAAACGCGCCCTCAAGATTACAGGACGCAAAGCCAGAAATTGAATGCAACGTCACGTGGTCATTATCATTCGTGTTCTTGAGATGTCTAGCGAGCTGCATTCCGCCAGCTCGTTGGCTCGCTTTTAGTATCATGATTTGCTCTTCTCGATGAGTCCAAGTGCAGAGATCAATGAACTCCTCATGGAATTTATGTGCCTGTAGGCCTCATCTATTTTAGACATTGTATCGTTATCGAGCATCAACGATCCATGGTCTGCGTGCTGAGCTAGGGTTCGCAAGGAAGAGGCAATCTCGGATTTTCCGAGTAGCCCGAGAACCTTAGCAAGTGCGATTTCATCGGCAACGGCAACCCTTGATCTAGTCTTGCGTGGCTTTGCCTCCGCACCAAAAAGAGACTTTCGTATGTACCCACTTAGAGAAGAGCCTTCAGAAAGTTGTACCAGTCTTTCTCGTTCTTCAGCGGTTAGGCGTATCGATACCGGTGGAAGTGGTTTCTTAGCCGCTTGTGATGAGTATGATGGTTGATCTCGATTTGTCTTCATAGCCGGGGTCCCGGCTTCAAGTTTCGTGATGTGCAAAGTAGTTTTAGAACTTCCTTGTCTTCGCCGAGAGCTTCTATCAACGACTCCGCAGAGAACTTATGCTTAAGCTGGTTGCGAACTCCCGCAACCAAAATTACTACATGATTACAAAGTCTTAAACGCCACCCTCGGGTGGCTTTTGCGTTGGCGAAATGCGCGGTGCTACGCCGGTGCTACGTTTCGTATCGCCAGCGGCTAAGGCCGCTACGCTCTGCTCACGAACTTTGATAGCAGCGCCAGCAGGTCAAACTGATGCTCGATGGCTGGGAAAGAAACAGCCCGGGGCGACTTCAAGTCATGTTTCGGGCGCTCATGAACGCACGGCCGTCGCATCTGCTTGACCCAAAGCTGTTTGATTTTGAGGGCCTGGAGCGCGCCGGTTCTGGGCGGAATGCTGACAAAGAACGATGAGCGCTGTCAGAACATGCCGCAGATAGCCTCTGGCAGGACGTCTCGCTGACTTGAGGTTCACTCGCGCCCATGCAACCCTTACATTGTGGCAAGACTATGATGGCCTCTTGCACGCTGAAGGTGAAAAATGTAGCGAGGCCAATGAAATAAGGGCCGGTCGATTGTTGCTGAAACTTACACAATTTGCCGATATTCGAAACAAACTCCCAAGTTTTGCCAGTATTAGATGTTTTCCTCTGCACACACCCAATTAGGACTGTCCTCGCGGACCGCTGGAGCAAAGACCTGACATGATCACGAGAATCGCCAAGACATTTATTTGTTCGATTGTGCCAGTTGCGCTTTCTGCGCAGACAGTCGAATTGCGCTCTTCCGATGGGTTCATCAACGTTGTGGGTGAAATCGTAGGCTACAACGGCGTGATGATCCAAGTTGAAACGGCGGTTGGTCGGGTCGCAATCCCCGCATCTGAAGTGATTTGTTTTGGCGATGAGTGTAGCGAAATCCTTGCATCAAATGACTTTGGTCTGACGGCAGAGGCGTTTGAGAGTGTCGAGGCTGATACAGCGGTCGCCGTCGTTACGGCAGGCGATGATCTTGCAGTTGGGTTTGCGGTCCCGAACTACGAAACCTTGCACCGGACAATCACCGGGGCCTTCGCCGTCACCAGCCCGGGTGATACGCGCGTTGTTCTGACATCGGTAGGCGAGCTGAAGCTGCAAGACCCGGCAACCGCAGAGACCGCCGATCTGGTTGTAAGCACGAGTGATGCGCCCGCCGATATTTTGGTTGAGGCCGTATCGCTGAACGGGACGGCCCCTGTCGATTATAACACTCCCTCCGGTTGGGCTATGGGAAGGGATTTGTCGTATCAATTGCTTGGCCTGAAGTCTTTTTCGGTCATCGTTGCGCCCAATGCTGGGATTTCAGACATCTCGATGAATGATCTTGCGCGCATCTATGCCGGTGAGATCACGAACTGGTCCCAGATCGGAGGTGCAGATGTCACCATGCTTCCGCTCCAGTTGCCTCCGACTTCCGAGACCGGCATCGAACTGCGGCGTCTGGTCATGGAGCCTGCGGGCAAGCAAGTGGCCGGGAACGTTCTGACAATGTCGACCGAGGCCGGCGTGGCCGGGTCGATCAATCAGTTTCCGGGCAGCGTGAGTGTTGTCGGCGCCGAAAACGCGAATGATGCGCTTGTGGTCAATGTGACGGGCACATGCGGGATCACGGTCGCCCCGACGCCGTTCAACATCATCTCGGGTGACTATCCATTGGCGAGACCGATCATGGCGAGATATAACACGGCGCCGAACACCGGACTGGTTGCCGAGGTCTTTGACTTTGCCTCCGGTCAGGTTGCCCAGCGTCTTGTTGAAAACGAAGGCTTCATCAACCACAGCGCGATAATGATGGACCCGGCCAAAAAGAATGCACGCCTGAGCGGTCTGCTTGAGGCGACGCTGGATGATGCGCAACGGACAGCCGCCGCGCAGATGTTTCAGGTGCTTTTTGATGCCAATCGGCTATCGCCCACCATGACAGGCGGCCCTGCAAGTGGCCCTGAAGGCGCGTGGAACCGGGCAATGTTGATAAATGTTCAAAATCTGCTGGACGATCCCGCCAACGCCGGCCGAGAGATTATCTTTGTCGGTTTTGGCCAAAGCGCGCAGGGCAGCGGTGCTGCCGTTGAGGCATCGGCTGCGGCTGCCGCTGAATTCAAGACATTGCTGGAGCGGTTCGCCGCTGACACGCTTGCATCCGGAGATTATACTGTTTCCTCTTACGGCTTTGGCAATGTGTCCCCGGCCACCTGTATTGACGGTCAAGTCGCCGGTTCCGAGTACACGCGGGTTGAAGTCTGGATCCGTTAACCGGGGGTATTCCCGACCGGACGCCTGCCGAATGCGCCCTATTCGGGCGCATTCTTTGCATTGATGGTCGGCTTATCTGTGTTTTTGACACCACCGGTGCGATCACCGACGCTTTCCTCAGTTTGCTATTGATAAACCTATGGTGTGATATCGCTTAGCAGCGGATCAGATGCTGTTGTATCGCTTATCCAAAGGGTGCATTTCGTCACCCGGACACATAGGTAAGAGACATGAAAAAACGCATCCTGTTCTTCATCGCTGCTCTGGCATTCACGCTCTATGCTGGCGCGGTATCGGCCCAGCAACTCAGCCTTGGCCAAATCTCGGCCTATCTGAACCAGCTTCAGACAGCGCAGGGTGGTTTTACGCAGATCAACGCCGATGGCACCCTCAGCACAGGGCAGATCTATATAAAACGTCCCGGGCGCATCCGGTTTGAGTACAACGCACCGTTCGACTCGCTGGTCATGGCCGGTGGTGGTCAGCTTGCCATTTTTGACGCCCGGTCAAACACCGGACCCGATCGCTATCCGCTGAACCAGACCCCGCTGAGCATCATCCTGCAAGAGAATGTCGATCTGGAAGCTTCGGGCATGGTGACCAATGTTGTCTCTGACGGCACCACAACGACAGTGACAGCACAGGACCCGCAAAACCCCGAATACGGGCGCATTCAGATGGTGTTTACCGCGAACCCGGTCGAATTGCGCCAGTGGATTGTCACCGATGATCTGGGAACGGAAACGACGTTGATCCTGAACGATCTGGTATCGGGCAGCGCCATCCGCGATATCCTGTTCAACATTCAGGCCGAAATGCGCCAACGCGGCAATTGAGCCCAAGCCAACAGGAGGGACGGCGCTCTGCATACCGTCCCTGCGGGTTTATATCTTACGGCACGAGCGCAACTGCTGGTCATACATCACCGCGCGGGCCTCAACCTCGCCAGCGATCCGGATCAGCCAGCTTTTAGACCGCCAGGTGCCGCGCATGAACCCAGCCCGGCCATCGTGATAGGCCAGATATTGATTGCGCGTATCATAGATGGGCACACCCGTTTGCTCGGTGGTCTGCATCATGTACCAGCCCATGAAGTCGG
>Ga0316208_1001547_pt1 | contig 21253 bp, 17 predicted proteins | sample 3monopyrite_MG_FD_204944 | JGI IMG/M metagenome (GOLD analysis project Ga0316208, IMG submission 204944) | Microbial mat bacterial communities from mineral coupon in-situ incubated in ocean water Damariscotta River, Maine, United States -... | ecosystem: Environmental > Aquatic > Marine >...
CGTTGTTACGTTATGTCCCGCTGCTGCGTTTGCGTTGGCAATGAGATATGTTGCTGGCGTTTGTTTAGCTGAGATCGGTTTAATCATGAGAATAGAAAAATGTATTATAATAAGCTGGTTGGGTTAGAAATTTGGTGTCAATATGCTAAATGATTTAGTTACTGTTAAATTTTAAATTAAAATAGGCTTGTAAAATGTGGTTGATATTTATAGAAATTTCTGTGGTTTTGGCAATGGTTTCATTTTTGATATTTTTGATGCGTGATGATCGTCGCAACCAGTTGATAAGAGCAGAAGAAGACAGACTGGAAAAAGAAAAAATAAAGCTGAGTTAATACTAAGCGGATTTACAGTATTCCGAGCTTTTTTTGCGGATCGCTGAAAGGATCAAAGAACCGTCTATTCTCGCACAGCATGATTTCCAGTTCAGCTGCGGGGATGGGTTTACTAAACAAAAAGCCCTGTAAGTGATTGCAGTTTAATGTTTGTAAAATTCCTAACTGTTCGTCGTATTCTATACCTTCCGCGACAACATCTAAATGTAAGCTATGTGCCATCGCGATAATCGCTGTGACGATGTTTCTGTCATCGGAGTCAGTGACTGCATCTTTAATAAAGGAGCGGTCAATTTTTAGTGTATCGACTGGGAAGCGTTTTAAATAGTTAAGTGAAGAATAGCCCGTACCAAAGTCATCAATGGCAAGGCGAATGCCAAGCTCGTGAATGGCATTGAGGTGGTCTATGGATCGTTTGTTATTCTGCATTAGAACGCTTTCTGTTATTTCTAGTTCAATCGATTTGGCGGGCAAGCCGGTCGACAGTAAAGTGTCTTTGATCTGTTCTGACAGGTTGGGTGTATAGAACTGGCGACCTGACAGATTGACAGCAATGCGAAATGGCCTGCCATAGAGTAGCTCCCATTGTTGGGTTTGCGCACAGGCAGTTTGCAATACCCATTGACCCACGGTACTAATCATTCCGTTTTCTTCTAATAGAGGGATAAAGTCCAGCGGGCTGATTAAGCCGCGTTTACTATGTTGCCAGCGTAGTAAAGCTTCTGCGCCACTGATGTATCCGGTTTTGAGGTCAATCTGAGGCTGGTAGTGAAGAACGAACTCATTGTTTTCAAAGGCATGATGCAGTTCACTTTCAAGTGTTAATCGTTCTTTGGCTTTATTGTTCATCTCTGAAGAATAGAGATGAAAATTGTTGCGGCCATTCTCTTTTGCCCGGTACATTGCGATATCGGCATGCTTTATCAATGTGGCAGCATCGTGGCCATTTTGTGGGTAAATACTAACTCCGATGCTGCTGGTAATGAATAATTCACGTTCCTCAATTTCGAAAGCTTCACTAAGCTCTTCCATCAAATTTTTAGCGAGAATGGCGATATCATTTGCTGAGTTGCTGTCTTCTACCAGGATAGCGAATTCATCACCACCAAAGCGGGCCACAGTGTCGCCTTTACGTACAATGTTTACCAGGCGAGCGGAAAATGCCTGTAATAGCTTGTCTCCGACGTCATGTCCAAGTGAGTCATTGATATTTTTAAACCGATCCATATCGAGAAAAAGCACAGCGAGAGAATTTTTAGATTTGTCTCGTCGCGTCAGAGCATGTGTCAGGCGTTCCGTGAATAGTGCTCGGTTTGGTAGTTCGGTTATTAGGTCGTGGTAGGCCATAAAATGCATGCGTTCTTCAGTTTGCATGCGAGCAGTAATATCTTTTCCCGTGGAGATGTAATTTGTTACCACGCCTTCGTCATTCTTGAAAGGTGTAATGGTTTTTTCTTCGTAGTAGAGACGGCCATCATTTCGACAGTTGATGATGATGCCACAGTAAATATTTCCGCTTTTTATAGTTTTCCAGATATTTGCATAAAATGCGTCTTCATGCCGTTTTGATTTTAGTATGTTTGCCGATTGGCCTAATATTGTTTCTGTTTGATGCCCGGTGATAACTTCGAATCCGTGGTTGACATACTCAATGATTCCATCCGTATCAGTTATCATGATGGCATCTGCTGTTTGTTCTATTGTGCTTGAGAGTTTGGTGATTTCACCGAGTGATTGCTTGTGTTGCAATTCAGCTGCGATACGTGTGGCAAATATTTTTATGATGGGCTCGGCAGGTTGTTTGCTGCTCAAGGGGTTCTTAGACATGATAGAAACCAGTCCTGTCACTGTGCCGGTGTTGTCATGCAGTGGCACACCAAGATAGCTTTTGATGCCCTTGTCCGATAATGATTTGTCATCAGGAAATAAATTGCTGGCATGCTCAGGATAAAAACATATTTCTTTACCAAGTACATTTTCGCACGGAGTACCCTTAATCAGATACTTGAAATTTTCAACAATACTGCCATGCGAATATACAGCAACTGTATGTATATATTTTGGATCAGATTTTATTGTTTCGCCGATAAGAGCGAACTCTACATCGAGCGTTTTACTTAGGTGCTGAGCCATTTTTTGGAAAAAAATGTTTCCAGTTGCGGCAGATACCGCTTCACTGATTGTATTTAGCGATGTTTCTATTTGTTGATGCCCGATTTCCTTTTTTCTAAGGCGATCATTGGTTTTTGACAGGCTGGCGGCAAGATTCTTTATTTTCTTGTTGTATTTTCCTTCTCTGTGTAAGTAAATACATAGAAATAATGTTAATAACAAGCTAATGCTGAAGGTTGCCATTGCGCGCCACATTGTGTGATTGCTATAGAACAGTTCTGTGGGTGAAAAATGAAGTGACCATTTCCGTTTGCCGATGTATAAATCGTTGTGAAATGAAAATGTATCATTTTCGGTTAAATCTGCATGGTTGAAATTTTTGGCATTCCAGTTATTGAGCGTATTAATGTTTGATAGTGCCTTGCTGCTGTACAACAGGCGTTTCCCTTTGGCCGCCATATCGTCGCTTAAAAAAACATTGATGCTCTGTTCTTGCATTTCTGCGAAGGCTTCATTCATTGCATCGTTAATGCGAATAACGAAAATAACAAATCCCTGTAAAGTTGAGCGACGCAGAGTTAGTGAGTCGGGAGATATATTGCCACTGTAAATTGGAGTGATAAAGCTGGTGCCATATTCCTCCCCTGTTGCTTGTTTTATGGTGATTGGAGGCGTTATGACAGTTTGGCCGCTATCTCGTGCTTCTTGCATGGCAGGCCAGTGAGTCGTATCCGATGCAAGGTCGTACCCTGCTGTTAACTCATTACCAGTTAATGCTGCGGTATATATAACTGGGAAAAATTCATGTGTCTGAGTGATGGGCGATGATGTTTTATTGGGCTGCTGCGTTTCAAAGTGAGAGCTGCTGCGACCATCATTTACTTTGCTTGTTTTGAAGTTTTCTTTTTGTTCTGACGGAGCGCGTAATACCCAATGAATATTCTGGATATCACTGTGATTTTTTAGGTATGGGGTGATGAAACTCTCAAATTCATAGCGCGTAACATTTTGCGATGAATAGAAAAAAGTTTTTAATGATTCAACGGCTTCTTTGTGTCTGTGGGCGTTATTGTGAATGGCTGACACGCGTGAGTTTGCGATCAGCTCAAAATCAGCTTGGGTCATGGCTTTTTCCCAATCGCGAACAAAGTAGGCAAGGGCGATAGACAGGCTTATGCCCGCGATCATCGCGATCCACGTTGCCTTATTGTGTTTCAGCCAGGATGGCGTATCCATAGAGGGCTGTTTCGGAATTGTTACATCCATGCGTGTTGCCGAATAGTTGCTTGTATCTCTCTATATTTCGAGCGGTTTCAGCTATTCTTTAGCTGTTTTTGATGAATACTTAATAGAGTATTTTTCAGGGAAGGATAATTAAATAAAAACAATGACTTAATATTGTTTTAAGCCATGTTCTATATAAAAAAATAGACGTAAAATATACAGTTTTTTAATAGGGTTATTTTTCGATGCTTTGACGATGGCCGTCGGGCTTCCAGGCAGGGGCGATCACATTCGGCATGCTGGAGCGTTTTAGCAACCGTGCCGGAGCGAGAGTGAATTCGCCGTAATGATGATTAATGCGGTCCATGACATGGTTATGTTGGGCATGAGCATGGTTATCGGGGAACAGCTCCAATTGTTGGCCGCGCGGCTGTGGTTTGAGTGCGGTGATTTGTACTTGACTAACGCCTTCTCCGTGCCACAGATTGTCGATGACGAAGCGGCATAGACGAAATAACGGCGCGGCATTATCGGTTGCAGTAGTGCAACGCATCGTCTGGCCAACCCAGCCCTGCTCGGTGCGCAAGCCAATATAAAATGACAGCGCTTCCATCTCATTACGGCGCAGCCGTGTGGCGACCTTCTCACTCATATGCTGTAGATAGGTTAGCAGGATGTCGTGGTTTTTTGTGCGTGGTGGCAGCACCTTTCCGTGTCCAATAGATTTTGGCGCAGGTACATCGCTGTGAATTTTATCCGGGTCTTCGCCTTGACACATTAGCCAGATGCGTCGCCCGGCGTTGCCGAAACGTCGTGCCAATACGCTGATTGGCAGTTCGCCAACATCACCGCATACAGTTGCGCCGTGTTGAGCGAGAAAAGTGCCTATGCCATTGGCAATGCCGCACAACGCGGTTACCGGCACATCATGAAGGCGTTGACGCGCTTCCCATGGTGGGATAACAGTAAAGCCATTGGGTTTTTGCAGCTTGGCTGCAAACTTGGCGGTGGTTTTGTCACCACTAATGCCGATTGAGCTAAGCAGGCCGGTGGAGGCAAAGACTTTTTGTTTAGCCAGATGCCCCATGCGTATCGGTGTACCGTGCAGACGTTGGCAGCGAGTGACATCAAGAAAGGCTTCGTCAACGGAAAAGATTTCGATGTCGGGACTAACGTCTTTTAAGACCTGCATGATGGTGGTTGAGACATCAGCGTATGTGCGTGGACGTGCTGGGCGTTGAATTAATTCTGGACACAAACGTTTGGCTTCTTTGAGGCGCATGCCGGTGTGAATGCCGTGGGCGCGTGCTTCGTAGGAACTGGTAATGATGCAGCTACCGGCTTCGCCATTTGTTACTGCGACAGGCTTGCCTTTTAATTTTGAAAAATCCCGCTGTTCGATGGATGCGAAAAAAGCGTTCATGTCCAGATGGATAATTGCGCGTGGCCAAGTAGCGGGACAATAGGGAGCGTCTTGTGTGATGATGTGCGTCATGTTTTGCTCGCGGACATTGTTTAGCGGTAGGAGCGCATTTGTCCGGTGACGATGCCTTGAATGCGCACTCGGTTTGCCGCGTAAATAATCGGTGTCATTGAGTGGTTGGCGGGGACCAATGTGACACTGTCATCACGATTATTACGCAGGTATTTTAGTGTGACTTCATTATCGTCGAGCAAGGCCACAACGATTTCACCGTTGCTGGCATGATCACGCTGTTCGATGATTACCATATCACCATCGAGAATACCTGCTTCGATCATTGAATCACCTTGTACTTTTAGTACAAAACGATTGGGTGCCATAAAAAAATCCGCCAAATTTATAGAGTCTTGATCGGGAATGGCTTCGATCGCCTGACCGGCTGCGATACGTCCAAGCAATGGCAAAGTTACATCTAAGCTATTGATGTTTTTTTTGTCGCTGATTGGTTCGTCAGTTTTTGTATGCGGCAGAGCGATGCCGCGATGACGTCCGGATGTCAGAGTGATTAGACCCTGTTCGGCCAATGATTGGACGTAGCGGTGAGCCGTGCCTTTAGAGCGAATGCCGAGTGCGTTGGCAATTTCGTTGAGCAGCGGTCCGTGCCCCTGTTTAGCGATGAAATCATGGATAAAGTTATAGCAATCTTGTTCGCGTCGAGTCAGCATAATAAGTTCTCATAAAGTTCTCATTTGAGTCTACTTTAGTGCAGGGCGCTTCGACATGCAAGGTTTGTCTGCGCAGTACCGTATTTGTTTTGATCCGAATGGACTTTATTCAGGAGCTGTTCAGCTAAGTCTCGTTATATTGCAGTTGATGCTTAGAAACAGTGCTAGTGATTTAACTGTGACAGGCAAATTATTAATAAAAACCGGAGGATTAGGTGATGAAAAAACAGAGATTGGTTACAGCGATATTGTTGGCGGGGTTTGTTTTGGCACCGTTGTCAGCACAGGCAGATGCACTTGATATAGCGCGTAAAAGTGGTTGCTTTGCCTGCCACAGTGTTGAAAAAAAGGTGGTGGGCCCAGCCTGGAAAGATGTTGCCGCACGCTATAAAGGTGATGCGACAGCCCGCGATTCTTTGATTGCGAAAGTGAAAAGCGGTGGTAAAGGTAGCTGGTCTGAGGTGACCGGAGGTCTTGCGATGCCGCCTTATTCACCTCGGGTGTCAGATGCGGATATTGAGACGCTGGTGGATTTTATTTTATCGCTATAGACAGGCTGTTTGGATGGCGTATCGCCCTATCGTAACCCGTGGTATCGTTAAGCAAAGGTGATTTAAAAAATATGCGAGCATTGGTTGTCGAAGATGAACAGGGACTGCGCGAGCAGTTGGTAGCGCAGTTGCAGCTGCGTGGTTTTGCCGTGGATGCGGTGGCAAATGGTGAAGAAGGCGTCTACTTTGGATCTGAATATTCCTTTGATATTGGCATCATTGATCTTGGTTTGCCGGGGCTGTCGGGGATTGAGCTTATTCGCCGTTTGCGTACTGCGGGTAAGACTTTTCCCATACTGATTTTGACAGCTCGAGGTCGCTGGCAGGATAAGGTTGAAGGTTTGGAGGCGGGCGCGGATGATTATTTGGTCAAGCCTTTTCATAACGAAGAGCTGTTGGCGCGTTTGAATGCTTTGATACGACGCGCAGCGGGTTGGAGTCAGGCGGTTATTGAGTGTGGTCCGATACAGCTCGATACCAGTACGCAGCAGGTGACGGTTGAAAGTCGAGCGATTGAATTGACGGCTTATGAATACAAAGCGCTTGAATATTTGATGTTGCATGCCGGGCAGGTGGTATCAAAAAGTGAATTAACCGAGCATTTGTATGAGCAGGATTATGATCGTGACAGCAATGTGATCGAGGTGTTTATTGGCAGGCTGCGTCGCAAGCTTGATACGTCGCAATGTCTGCATCCAATTGAAACTTTGCGTGGCCGCGGTTATCGCTTTGCGCTTGAGCGTAAAGATGCTGGGGCGTAACGAAAAATGAAATGGTCATTGACTGCGCGTTTGATGTTAGCGGCAAGCATTGTGCTGGTGGCTTTTTTGGGTGTGACGGGTGTTGCGCTGGAAAATGCTTATCGTCACAGCATCGAAGAAGCACAGCGTGATCGTTTGCAGGGTTATGCTGTTGCGTTGATTGCGGCAATTGAGCAACGCCAGGATGGTTCTATTTTTCTTGCCAATGCGTTGGCCGAACCGCGTTTTTTTAGTGAAGCCTCTGGGCTGGTTGCTTATGTCCGTCGCAATGACGGTGCTTATTTTTGGGGTTCTCCTTCTGGTGACAATAACAGTATTGATTTTTCCACTCAGCTGTCGCCGGGTGAGCGTTTGTATCAATCGCAGCATCGTGCTGATGGTTGGCAATGGCAGATTTTTAGTATCGCCATTAGTTGGGATGAAAAGGTAAGTCGCGCTCAGGCCTATACCTTTAGTGTGGCAGAAACATCGCAGGATCTTGATGTCAGGATAAAGAATTTTAGAACTTTGTTGTGGGGTTGGCTGTCAGCAGCAGCGATTATTTTGCTGGTTGTTCAAGGCTCTATTTTGCGTTGGAGTCTGACACCTTTGCGGAAAATTGCCGATGATATGGCTGCAATTGAAAGCGGTGATCAAGTTGAGCTGAAAGATAATTATCCTATAGAGCTGCGCGGTTTGACGGGCAATTTGAATGCGTTGCTAAGTTCACGACGTGCGCAGTTGCGACGTTACCGCGATGCTTTGGGTGATTTGGCGCATAGTTTGAAAACCCCGTTGGCATTGTTGCGCGGCACGGTTGATACGAATACAAATGATACATTGCAGCAGGATGTTGTGCAGGATCAAGTTGATCGAATGTCGCGAATTGTCGACTATCATTTACAGCGTGCTGCGACTTCGGGGCGCACTATTTTATCGGCGCCGGTGTCAGTGAAAGATGTGGTGTGTAGGCTTAGCGATGTACTTAAAAAGGTTTATCAGGATAAAGGTATTATTTTTGAAATTGAGATAGATGATGATAGTCACTTTCATGGTGACCAGCAGGACTTGATGGAGCTGTTGGGTAACGTGCTGGATAATGCCTCTAAGTGGTGTCGTCATCGTGTGCGAGTGACGGCTTCAATGATTAAAAATGACAGCTTGGAAGATAACGTGAGCAATGACGGGACGCTGTCGATCTGTATTGAAGATGATGGCCCTGGCATTTCACAGGCTATGCAGCAGCATGTTCTTCAACGGGGTGTGCAAGTGGATGCGTCTGTAGAGGGGCAGGGAATTGGTTTGGCCGTCGTGCAGGACATCATGAATGCTTATCAGGGGGATTTGTTGCTGGGCAACGCTCAGGAAAAAGGTGCTCGTGTGTGTCTGCAATTTCCATAAGCGAATGAAACAGGTGTATAACTTTTTAGCTTCAATATATTTAGAGCAGATTTTTTAAGGATAGCTATGCTCTTAACTGTCAGGTGAGGTGAGATTATAGTGGCTTGTGATGAAGGCGCGTGGAAATGATAATCCTGCAGCTACTGCTGTTGCTGTTGCTTGCTAATGGCGCGCCGATTCTGGCACGAAAAATGTTACACAGCACATTTTATGCGCCTATTGATCGAGGAAAATTGTGGGTAGACGGTCGTCCTCTACTGGGTCCCTCAAAGACTTGGCGTGGCATAGTTTCATCTGTAGCATTGACCATGTTGGTAGCTCCTTTATTGGGGTTGACTGCGGGAATAGGTTTTCTTATCGCTGTGACTGCGATGGCCGGTGATTTATTTTCCAGCTTTATAAAACGGCGTTTGGCTAAGGCACCGAGCAGTCAGGTTATGGGTTTGGATCAAATACCTGAATCACTGTTGCCGTTGTTGGCGGTCATGTCACCTTTGTCATTATCGCTGTGGGAGGTATTGGCGGTGTTGTTGCTGTTTTTATCTGTGGGGGCTTTTATATCGAAGCTGTTATTTTTGGTGGGTATTCGTAAACGGCCTTATTGAATAGCTTGCTCTGCATTCCTTGATTAGCATTTGAGAAGTTGGTGTAGCGTGATTTCTGGCGGACAGTTAAAACGCACGTCAACAATAGATGAGCCCGCACCGACTGATGTGTAGCCTTGCATCGCACCGTGCCGCCAGCGTCCCGCACAAAGGTAGCGTGGACATTTGGCGTTGTAGGTGAACGCCCGGCCGCCTGGCATTTTTATTTGTCCGCCATGCGTATGACCGGAAAACATAACATCGAAACCGGCGTAAGCAGCTTGCTTGTATATTTCTGGTGAATGAGCGAGCAGTAATGAAACTGCGTCAGAAGGTATGTTGCGGCATGCCTTTTCAAGATTATCAGCACGAAAATAATGTGGGTCGTCAATGCCTGCTAAATAAAGTGAGTCGCCATGATGTTCAATGTGTGCGGATTCATTCAACAGCATGCGAATATCCATTTTTTCCATAGCCGGAACAGTGCGAATTGAGTCGTGGTTGCCGAGGATGGCGTACACCGGCGTTCTGATGTGTGAGCGGACTTTTTTTAAACATGCCATGGCCTTGTCGCTGGGCCCCCACGTCAGATATCGGTAGTCACCGGTCATTATGCACAGGTCGTAATTGATATTTTTCAGTTTGTTAATGAGTACATCAGTGAACTGTTCATTCATGTCTAAATGCAAGTCGCTGAGATGCAGGAGAGTGTAGCCTGAAAAGGCTGTTGGCAAGTGCTTAAGATAAATATCATTGTGGCGCGTTTGAATGTTGAGCGCGTTGCGTTGGCCACGACCATGCAGGCCAGTGATGCGCAGAGTCAGTCGAATAAGTGTGTCGAGTGAGTCAAGATTTTCAATATGAAAAAATGTTCTGCCTTTGTGAAAGACGCGGTGTTCTGATTCTGATTCAATGCCCAGGCGCTGTTGAAGGTGCAGTTTGCCGGTGCGGTCAAGCAGTAGTTGATAGAGCTCGTTGTCGTCAGCATGGGATGACATGCCATCATTATAACGCTATTGCGCGATGCGTGTTTAGAATGCGCGTCTTATGCCAGATTTGATTTAGCTATCTTTAGATTGAAGCAAGATGTTGCCCCATTTTTATGCTGGCACCAGCAATGATTTCATCTGTCAGGGTAATCTGGTTGTTAGCAAAAAGCATGATGACTGTTGATCCCATATTAAAGCGTCCCATTTCTTCGCCCTTTTCCAGGGTTGGTGCTTCGCTATCAGTTTGTGAAAAATTTGTGTGTTTGATTTTGTTGCGTTGCCGGGAAATTAAGCTGGGCCTGGCCTGACCGGACCAAACGGTTTCGATGCCAGAGACAAATAATGCACCGACAAGAATCATGGCCATAGAGCCGAACTCAGTGTCGTAGATAGTGATCAAACGTTCATTGCGTGCGAATAAATTGGGAATATGACGCGCAGAAACATCGCTGACGCTGAATAATCGCCCCGGCACATAAAGCGTTTCGCGCAATTTTCCACGCACTGGCATATGAATGCGATGGTAGTCGCGTGGCGATAAATACAATGTTGCGAAACTGCCGTGTTTGAAGCGCATAGCCAGTTCGTTACTGCTGCCGAGTAAGTTGGTTAGACTGTAATCACGCCCCTTGGCTTGATATAAGCGACCTTCTGTAATACGTCCTTGTTGGCTTACAGTGCCATCGACCGGGCAGGCGAAATAATTGTTGCCGCTGATAATAGGCCGTGCTTCAACTTTTAGTTCGCGAGTAAAAAAACTGTTGAAGTGCTCGTAAGCGGTCGGTTCCTCAGTTTTAGCAAGTTGCATGTCTACGTTATAAATTTTGATAAAGTTTGTAATAAACAAATTTTTGAATGGACGTAGACGCACGCGTGTCAAAAGAAACATAAAAAATGACAGTAAACGATGTGGCAGAAAGATTTGTAGGGAAATAAATAATCGAGTCATGGTTGTACTGCTGTGATTTGATGTTGGGCAATTAATTGCGGCGAAAGAGTTGAGATAATTATAGTTTTAATAAGGGTGTTTAGTTAGTTGAGGCATGGCGGCCACCGCCGTGTTTCATTTATGCTACGGTTAAGTATGGAAGCTGTGTAGATAGGATTCCTGGGCGGATCATAGCATAATCTAAGCTTTCTGGAATATGAGTCTGGGGTGTGGCTTTGTGATGTAGAGAGCCACAAGGCGTCACAGGTCAGGAAATTAGATTGAGGTTTGTAGAAGACAGAGAATGGCTATCGATAGAACGTTAACAGTGCAAGAGCAGGCGGCAGAATTATCAGCTCTGGCAGCTAAAATTGGTCAGTGTTTGTTGCAGCGCGGGATGATGTTGGCGGCTGCGGAGTCCTGCACAGGTGGTTGGGCTGCTCAGGCGCTGACATCAGTAGCGGGCAGTTCGCAATGGTTTGAACGCGGTTTTGTCACCTATAGCAATGATGCTAAGCAGGAGATGCTTGGTGTTAGTAACGATATTTTGTCTGCATGCGGGGCTGTGAGTGAGCGTGCTGTGCAGGCTATGGCTGAAGGGGGACTTAAAAATAGTCATGCTCAGGTTAGTCTTGCTATCAGCGGTGTTGCTGGGCCGGATGGCGGTAGGGATGGTAAGCCAGTCGGCACGGTTTATTTGGCCTGGGCAATGAGCGGTGCAGAGACTGTGGTTCGGCACGAACTGTTTTCGGGTGACCGCGATGAAATTCGGCGTCAGTCGGTAGTGGCAGCCTTGCAGGGTGTGCTTGATATTGTGACGATTCAAGTTTAAGCCACGGCTGCTCTGAGATACAGCCTGCTCGTATGAAAAAGCTGTTTGCTCGGTAATCGGAGCTGGCTCGCACATGATGTTCTGTGGGATAATCAGCGCCAGTTTGTGGCGCTATTCGACACAATAGCCGGTGGCTTTGAAGGGGTTTCCGGTTTTATTAATCAGGTGCTCGTGGGGGGATATTCTCGTGACGAGCAGAGCGGAGGATGATGATGGTAGATGACAACAAAAAGAAGGCCCTGGATGCGGCGCTAAGCCAGATTGAACGACAGTTCGGTAAGGGGTCTGTAATGCGTCTTGGTGAAGGCGGTGTGATGCCTGGTATTGAGGCGATTTCAACCGGCTCACTGGGGCTGGATGTGGCGTTGGGTATCGGTGGTTTGCCGCGCGGTCGTGTTGTTGAAATCTATGGTCCAGAATCTTCAGGTAAAACAACGCTGACCTTGCAGGTGATTGCCGAGGCGCAAAAAATGGGCGGCACGGCGGCGTTTGTTGATGCTGAGCATGCTTTAGATCCTGCCTATGCTGAAAAGCTTGGGGTCAATGTGGAAGAATTGCTGGTTTCGCAGCCGGATACCGGTGAGCAGGCGCTGGAAATCACTGACATGCTGGTGCGTTCCAGTGCGGTGGATGTCGTTGTTATCGATTCGGTTGCAGCGCTGACACCGAAGGCTGAAATTGAAGGTGATATGGGCGACTCGCATATGGGTTTGCAGGCGCGTTTAATGTCACAGGCACTGCGTAAGCTGACTGCCAACATCAAACGTTCCAATACGATGGTGATATTCATTAACCAGATTCGTATGAAAATTGGTGTGATGTTTGGTAGCCCTGAAACCACTACGGGTGGTAATGCACTGAAATTCTACGCCTCTGTGCGACTTGATATCCGTCGTATCGGTGCGATTAAAAAGAGTGATGAGATCGTTGGTAACGAGACCCGCGTTAAAGTTGTTAAAAACAAGGTTGCACCGCCGTTCAAACAGACCGAATTTGATATTTTATATGGCGAAGGTATTTCTCGCGAAGGTGAGATTATTTCACTGGGTGTGCGTGAAGGCATCGTCGATAAGGCGGGTGCCTGGTACAGCTATAATGGCGATCGTATCGGTCAGGGTAAAGATAATGTGCGTCAATATCTGAAACAAAATCCTGAAACTGCACAGGAAATCGAAGCGCAGATTCGTGCGCGATTGCTGAATTTTGATAAGGATGTTGTTGAAGACGAAGTTGCAGAGAAAATAGCCTAAGCGAAGCTGCTTTGGTGGATGTTGTCGACTCAGAGGCTATTGAAGCAGGTGTTGCTGAAGTAGATGAGAAAGATCAGCGGCGTCTGATTCGGCATAAGGCGTTAGAGCTGTTGGCACGTCGTGAGCATTCTTGTTTGGAGTTAGCTCGCAAGTTGAAGCAACGTGGTTTTGCCGCAAATTTGACGAGTGAAGTTTTAATCGCACTTGAGCATGAAGATTTGATCAGTGAGGATCGTTTTACTGAAAGCTTTGTTCATGGGCGCATACAAAGAGGCAAGGGGCCTTTGCGTATTCGTGCCGAACTCAGGGAACGTGGTATTGCTGATAGCCTGATTGCGCGTTATTTGAATGAACGCGCTAGCATTTGGGGTGAACGTATCCGGGATGTTCATGACAGACGGTTTGCAGGCGTTCTTCCTGATACGCTAAGCGAGCGCGCACGACAGACGCGTTTTTTACAGTATCGAGGTTTTACTGCGCAACAGATAAAATCACTGTTGTGTGGTGTTGTTGACGAAGAATAAAGTTCGGAAAGTTATTTGTAAGTATTATGACGGATAAAAAAAGCACTTCCCAGGTACGCGCGGCCTTTTTGGCATTTTTCTCTCGCCAGGATCATAATGTGGTTGCAAGCAGTTCATTGGTTCCAGTGAATGATGCCACCTTGTTATTTACCAATGCGGGCATGGTGCCTTTTAAAGAGGTTTTTCTCGGTCAGGAGAAACGTTCTTATGTGCGTGCGACCAGCTCCCAGCCCTGCGTGCGTGCAGGCGGAAAGCACAATGACCTGGAGAACGTCGGTTATACCGCACGTCATCACACCTTTTTTGAGATGCTCGGCAATTTTAGTTTTGGCGATTATTTTAAACGTGACGCGATTCAATACGCCTGGGATTTTTTGACCAAAGAAATGGCAATTCCATCAGAGCGTTTATGGGTCACTGTTTTTGATGAAGATGATGAAGCTGCTGAGATTTGGCTTAACGAGATCGGTGTTAGTGCTGATCGTTTAGTGCGCATTGGTGCGAAGGATAATTTTTGGTCGATGGGGGATACCGGTCCCTGTGGCCCTTGTACTGAAATATTTTATGATCATGGTTCAGAGATTGCCGGTGGCCCGCCCGGTTCGCCGGATGAAGACGGCGATCGTTATGTCGAGATCTGGAATCTCGTTTTCATGCAGTATAACCGCGAGAGCGATGGCACGCTGGTGCCGTTGCCGAAACCGTCTGTTGATACAGGAATGGGTTTGGAACGTATCGCGGCAGTGATGCAGGGTGTGAGCAGTAATTACGATATTGATCTGTTTCGGAATTTGATCGCTGTGATTGCTGCAATCGCTGGCATGAATGATCTGAAAAATAATTCATTGCGCGTGATTGCGGATCATATTCGTTCCTGCGCATTTTTAATTACTGATGGTGTGTTACCGTCCAATGAAGGGCGTGGTTATGTGCTGCGGCGCATCATTCGCCGGGCGATACGTCACGGTCACAAGCTTGGCTTGCATGAGGCGTTTTTTCATAAGCTGGTGCAGCCGTTGGTGGATGAAATGGGCCAGGCCTATGCTGAATTAGCACAGGCGCAGGCTCAGGTTGAGCGTGTTTTAAAACAGGAAGAAGTGCGTTTTGCTGAGACGCTGGATCAGGGTATGCATATTCTTGAGCAGGCGATTTCTGCTTTATCTGGCAAGACGATTCCTGGCGACACTGTTTTTAAGCTTTATGATACCTATGGCTTTCCGGTTGATTTGACCGCTGATATTGCGCGCGAACGTGATCTTCAGATAGATATGGATGGTTTTGAGCGAGATATGGAAGCGCAGCGAGAACGCGCGCGGGCAGCAGGTCAGTTCGGTGCTGATTATAATAAACGCATCGAGGTTGAAGGTGGGACTGAGTTCACCGGCTATGAACATTTGCAAGGGCAAAGTGTGGTTAAGGGTTTGTTTGTCGGCAGTGATGTGGTAACAGCTTTGCAAGAAGGCGATGAAGGCGTGGTGGTATTGGATCGTACCCCCTTCTATGCCGAATCCGGTGGGCAGGCGGGTGATAGTGGTCAGTTAGTAGTGGGGCAGGCGGTGTTCGAAGTGCAAGACACTAAAAAGCAGCCCAATGGTGCATTTATGCATATCGGACGCATGGTCAGCGGCACATTGAATGCCAGTGATACCGTCAACGGGCAGGTGAATGATGCCAATCGTCAGGCCACTGAGCTTAATCATTCAGCAACGCACCTGTTGCATGCGGCGTTGCGAGAAGGTTTGGGTGAGCATGTGGCGCAGAAAGGGTCGTTAGTTGATGCGGAGCGTTTGCGCTTTGATTTTTCACATTTTGAAGCGATGACTGCCGAGCAAATCAGTGCTATTGAACAACGAGTGAATCAACAAATTCGCGCGAACAATGCCGTGCAAACAAATTTGATGGACTACGATAAAGCGCTTGAAACAGGCGCAATGGCATTGTTCGGTGAAAAATATGACGAGCAAGTCAGAGTGCTGCGTATGGGTGATTTTTCTATTGAGCTGTGTGGTGGAACCCATGTCAGTCATACCGGTAATATTGGGCTATTTAAAATTGTCAGTGAGGCAGGCATAGCCTCGGGTGTGCGACGTATTGAAGCTGTTACCGGGCAGCGAGCGCTGGATCACGTGGCAAGTACTGAGCAATGTTTGTTGTCCATTTCTGTCATGTTAAAAAGTGGCGGCGAAAATATCGATAAGCGAGTTCAGCAGCTGCTTGATCAGAATAAACAGTACGAAAAAGAATTGGAGCAGTTGAAGTCCAAGTTGGCGAGCAGTGCTGGCAGTGATTTGGCTGAGCAGGCAAGCGAAATCAATGGCGTGAAATTATTGGCAGCGCGGCTTGATGATGTTGATCCTAAATCTCTGCGTGATACGCTGGATCAGTTGAAAAATAAATTAGGTGAGGCGGTGCTTGTGTTGGCGACCGTCAGTGAGGGGAAGGTTAGTTTGATTGCCGGTGTTACTAAAGCAACGACTTCGCTAGTGAAAGCTGGAGAGCTGGTTAATTTTGTTGCGGGTCAGGTGGGTGGTAAAGGCGGTGGTCGGCCGGACATGGCGCAGGCGGGTGGTACTAATCCAGAAGGACTCGATAATGCGCTGGCGTCTGTACAGCAATGGGTAGAGGACAAGATCAGGACCTAGGGCTAAGTTTTCACCCCTTACCCCTAAATTCTAATAATTATGTTATGGCATTAATTGTACAAAAATATGGTGGTACTTCGATTGGAACCATCGAGCGTATAGAAAAGGTCGCCAATCGAGTGATGGCAGCGCGCAACACAGGGCATGACTTGGTTGTTGTGGTATCGGCGATGAGTGGAGAGACCAACCGATTGATGGCGCTGGCTAAAGAAATTTCTTCGCAGCCGTTGCCACGTGAGCTGGATGTGTTGCTGTCCACGGGTGAGCAGGTGACGATTGCGTTGTTAAGCATGATGCTGGAAGAACAGGGTTGTGCGGCGCGTTCCTATACGGGTTCTCAGGTGCGTATTTTAACTGATGATTCTCATAATAAGGCGCGTATTGTTGATATTGATTCCGAACGTGTTCAAAAGGATTTAAAGGCTGGCCATGTCGTGGTGGTGGCCGGGTTTCAGGGAACTGATGAGTCAGGCAATATTACGACGCTGGGGCGCGGCGGTTCTGATACAACAGCCGTTGCGTTGGCGGCTGCATTGCAGGCAGATGAATGCCAGATTTATACCGATGTTGATGGGGTCTATACCACCGATCCAAGAGTGGCATCCGATGCGCGTCGGCTCGATCAGCTTACCTACGAAGAAATGCTCGAAATGTCGGGGCAGGGTGCCAAGGTGTTACAGATCCGCTCAGTTGAGTTTGCAAGCAAATATAATGTTCCGTTGCGTGTTTTATCCTCATTTGAGGAAGGCAGCGGAACGCTGATTACAGCAGAGGAAAATGGTATGGAACAGGCGAAGATTTCCGGGATTGCGTTTAATCGTGATGAAGCGAAATTGACGGTGCTAGGCGTCCCTGATCAGCCGGGTATTGCGGCGCGTATACTCGGTCCCATTGCGGATGGCGGCATCGAAGTTGATATGATTGTTCAAAACATCGCGGAAGATACTTCGACAGATTTTACCTTTACAGTGCACCGCAATGATTATGATAAGGCGATGGTGATCCTTAATGACACCGCCAGCGCGCTGGGAGCACGACAGGCGCAGGGCGACTGTAATATTGTGAAAATCTCGCTGGTGGGGGTGGGTATGCGATCCCATGCGGGTATCGCCAGTACTATGTTTAAGACGTTGGCTGAAGAGGCGATTAATATTCGTATGATTTCGACTTCCGAGATTAAAATATCGGTTGTTATAGATGAAAAATACCTTGAGTTAGCAGTAAGGTCCTTGCATAGCGCTTTTGACCTGGAAAAGGTATAATCAAAATGTTGTTTTAGTGAAGCTTCCTTTATAGAAGGAATATAGAAGGAAGTGTTTTTAAAAATTACTGTCGAGTTCGATAATTTAATAATAAAAACAATAACATAAATTTTCCTACAGATAGTTTTAATATAGGCCGATAGGGTAAGTAGAGAGAATTATTGTTTTTTATGTGCTTGGGGTGATGCTTTTGTTTTCATCGGTTTTCCGCTGAAAGCAGTGCTTTACTCTGAGCTTGATTACGTAAGGAGACAGATATGTTGATACTCACGCGGCGCGTAGGTGAAACGCTGGTGATCGGAGATGATGTGACGGTAACCGTTTTAGGTGTCCGTGGCAATCAGGTACGCATTGGTGTGAATGCACCGAAACAAGTTTCTGTTCACCGCGAAGAGATTTACGATCGGATAAAAAAAGAAAAAGAAAAAGAAGCTGAAGCTTCCAGCAAGGATCAAAAAAGCGCTAACGCCTAGTTTAATTTTTTTGCCTAATGACTCTATATTAGGTATTCTACTCCCCCGTTGATGCTGGTCGAATAACGGGTACTGAGTACATTAAAATCCACCAACACTAATCGACTATAGTCTTATGGCTATCGTGCGATAGTTAATCATCATCCGGAGAGATGGCCGAGCGGCTGAAGGCGCTCCCCTGCTAAGGGAGTATGGGGTTTATAGCCTCATCGAGGGTTCGAATCCCTCTCTCTCCGCCATTAAATTTCTTAATCCAGTTGGCACTCAATAGTCAATGTAATCTTAATCCAGCCTTTATGTAGAGCTACATATGCAGATCTGTAAACCGGTATGCAAAAATGGCCTGTTTCAATACTAAGAGTTAATAGCTTTTGTGAAGAATTTTGTTGGCCAGCTATATATAGATAAGTTGATACTACTCCTGCAATATTTGAAAAGAGTGAAAGGACAAGGTTAAACACCTTGGTCATGGGGTGGAAAATGCATTACGATAACTAGGTGGTTTTCATTTCCGATAAGCAGATGTCTCTCATAAGCCAAGCATCGCTGTGTTCCGAAATTTTCGACTAGGTACACTGGAATGATGGAATATGGATATGTTGCCCGGTGCGACAGTTGTTTTTATACCCATAGAAGAGCTGTTGTTTACGGTTGGTTTTGTAATGTACTGGTCAGGTGTGTATGAATATTTTAACTGGTGTAAATTAAAGTAAGCACTGATTGATGTTAATTTTAACCATAAACGCGGGTAGTTCTTCTTTACGTTTGAGTCTGTTTGCGCAAACAGACAATGGGCTGGAGCGGCTCGCAGAGCATCGCTACGATGGCATTGATGCTTCGAATCAGTCGCTGCTTGTTGATTTTATTGCTTCAGTCGATGGCGCCGAAATAGTCTTGGTTGTTCATCGGGTGGTTCATGGTGGCGCACGACTTACCGAGCCGTGTTTGCTCAACGCCGTTGTGGAAAATGAGATCGAACAGCTAATACCGCTAGCGCCATTGCACAATTCCATCGCTCTAGCCTGGATTCGGCACGTTCGCCAACTCTTAGGTGAGCGTGTATCCCAGGTGGCGGTATTCGATACGGCATTCTATCGAAATTTGCCGGAGGTCGCGGCTACCTATGCGCTGCCACGCGAGCTGTGCCAGCAGCATGATATTCGTCGATATGGATTTCATGGCATTGCACACCAGGCTATGTGGCAACGTTGGCGAGAAATTAGGCCAGAGATTAAGGGTGGTGGCCGGGTTATTTCTGTACAACTTGGATCAGGTTGTTCTATTACCGCAATTGATAGTGGTATACCTGTGGATACATCTATGGGGTTTTCACCGCTAGAAGGTTTGGTCATGGCGACTCGTTCGGGTGATCTCGATCCAACAGTAATGGCTTATTTGCAGCGCGAAGCGGGATTGAGTGTAGATGAGATAGAGCAGATTTTGAATAAACAAAGCGGTCTTCTCGGCATATCGGGTGACAGTGGCGATATGCGAGTACTGTTGAATTCAAATACACCCGAAGCAGAGTTGGCAGTGGATATCTACTGCTATCGAGTTCGCAAATACATAGGTGCTTACTTGGCAGTATTAGGTGGTGTCGATGCTATTTTGTTTGGTGGTGGCGTGGGTGAGAACAGCGCACAGGTCAGGGAAAAAATTCTACGCGGCATGGAGTGGCTGGGAGTGGAATTGGATCCGCTGCTTAACGATGCGTCTAAAGGGAAAGAGGTATGTGTCAGTACAGAAAATAGCCAAAGTGAAGTTTGGGTAGTACCTGTAGATGAAGCGCAAATGATGGCGCTTAATGCAATGGTGCTTGTGAATGAAATGAAGGACAGTTAACAAAAAATATAAAGGGACTTTTTATGGAAAATACAGATAAAACTGATGTGATAGGGCAATCACTGTCCGGACAAGAGCTGGTTCAGATTGATGCCTATTGGCGCGCGGCTAACTATCTTTCCGTGGGACAAATCTATCTTCTGGGTAACCCGCTGCTCAGAGAGCCATTAACGTTGGAGCACGTCAAACCTAGATTGCTCGGACATTGGGGTACCACGCCAGGCCTGAATTTTATTTACGCCCATTTGAATCGTGTTATCAAGCGGGATGATTTGAATGTGATTTATCTCGCTGGCCCCGGACACGGTGGCCCAGGGTTGGTGGCAAATACCTATCTTGAGGGGACGTACAGCGAGTTCTATCCCAACATCAGTCAGGATGAGGAAGGATTGAGAAAATTGTTCAAACAGTTCTCTTTCCCAGGTGGTATTCCCAGCCATGTCGCACCGGAAACACCGGGTTCTATTCACGAAGGGGGCGAATTGGGTTACGTGCTTTCTCATGCGTATGGCGCCGTGTTTGACAACCCCGATTTAATTGCAGCCTGTGTTGTGGGTGATGGTGAAGCGGAGACGGGGCCATTGGCTACGGCCTGGCATTCCAACAAATTTCTTAATCCGGCAGCTGACGGGGCTGTGCTCCCGATACTGCATCTCAATGGTTATAAAATTGCCAACCCCACCGTGCTATCACGGATCAGTCACGATGAGTTGGAAAAACTTTTTATCGGCTACGGTTATAAACCTTATTTTGTTGAAGGCTCTGATCCAGATGTCATGCACCAGGAAATGGCTGCAACACTGGATATCATCGTTGCAGAAATAAAAGAGATTCAGAATAACGCGAGGATTAATGGTGTAACAACGCGGCCATGTTGGCCCATGATTGTATTGCGTTCGCCTAAAGGCTGGACAGGCCCGAAAGAGGTTGACGGGAAAAAAACCGAGGGTCATTGGCGTTCTCATCAAGTACCTTTTGGAAATCTCGCTGCTCAGCCTGAGCATCTGGTTTTGCTTGAAGAATGGATGAAGAGTTACCGGCCAGATGAGCTGTTTGACCACAACGGCACACTGCGCGAGGAGCTTGCTGCATTGGCACCTATGGGCGAGCGGCGCATGGGTGCTATTCCCCAGGCCAATGGCGGCCAGTTACTAAAAGATTTGAAGATGCCTGATTTTCGCAATTACGCGCTGGAAGTGAAGCAGCCGGGGCAGAGTGTGGGCGAAGCAACGCGTGCAATGGGTGAGCTGCTGCGTGAGGTAATGAATCTCAATGAGAAGGCGAAGAACTTTCGTGTGTTCGGGCCTGACGAGACAGCTTCTAACCGACTCGGCGCGTTGTTTGAGGTCACCAACCGGGCATGGCAGGCGGAAACCTTGCCAGAAGATGATCATCTTGCAAACGATGGTCGAGTGA
>Ga0316208_1001548_pt1 | contig 21245 bp, 26 predicted proteins | sample 3monopyrite_MG_FD_204944 | JGI IMG/M metagenome (GOLD analysis project Ga0316208, IMG submission 204944) | Microbial mat bacterial communities from mineral coupon in-situ incubated in ocean water Damariscotta River, Maine, United States -... | ecosystem: Environmental > Aquatic > Marine >...
GCGATGACATGGCTAAAATGATCCAACTCGGTGTTGAATATGACCCACAACCGCCTTTTGATTGTGGTTCCGTGAAGAAATCAGACCCCGCACATGTTGCTCTGCTTATAAAACATCATGAAGCCGGCGCTTCAGACGTGTCTTGACCAGAGTGAGTGTTATAATAGTGACCATGTGGGGGGTTAGCGAGCAGTGTCATAACCGGAGCAAAAGTTTCTGGAGGCACCTCCGCTAATGCAGCTTTGTGTGCTTCGATATTTTGCCACTCTTCAATAATAAGAATTTGATTAGAATCCTCCAATTCATTGAGGATACGGCACCCAAGGCACCCAGTTGCATTTTTTATCATCGGCACAATGGCATTTAATTTTTCATACAGGGCTGCACTGTTACCCTGACGAGATGAGAAGTAATTTATTCTTGTGACTGTCACGGACCTTGTCCTTTGTTAATAATATAAATTTCACTATCTTACTGACTGCCCAAATCCTATTGATACAGTCTCTGTGTCAATGAGGCGTAAAAATGCTTCACAATATTCATTGCCCCGCCAGTTGTGGCATATTGTCTCTGCGTCTTCCCGTGTTTCAGCACAGACTATGTCAAGATACTCCCCACCATCCAGTTCCATAAGCGTATGAGACATATACCCTTCCTGAGAAGGGAAAAAGTTATGCTCCATTTCCTGAACAGCAGCCAGAAGCTGATCCTTTCGGACCTCTGGTTTTAATTTGAATTTTGCAATTTCATAACCAGCCCGTTTCATCTTTAACTCCCTACTTTTTATTGAGGGCTCTATGTATCAGAACACTCCTGTCGTTTTATGGCAGGAGTGTTGCTCCTCAGGCCTATAATACGCTAGTTTCAAAGAAAGACATTTACTAAAGGTAGCCATATGAAACAAATAACACTGATTTTTATTGCCTTACTATGCACGGCCACGCCCCCAACTCTGGCTGCTGACGATGCCATTTTTTATCTTGTACGCCATGCTGAAAAACAAAAAGATGGCACGGACGACCCTGCCCTAACTGACTTGGGAGAACGCCGCGCAGAAACTTTAGCGCATATACTGAAGGCCATTGATTTTACAGCCATATATTCAACCAATTATAAGCGTACGATGGCAACAGCGGCGCCAACGGCCGCCCAAAAAGGAATGAAAATCACCCTTTATGATGCCCGCCCTGAATCTCTGAAAGCTTTCAGCAGGATGATGCAACAACAGAGCGGCACCTACCTTATCGTGGGGCACAGCAATACCACCCCTGTTGTAGCAGGTATATTGTCAGCCCAAAATTTACCCGAGTTAGAAGATCATCAATATGACCATTTATATATAGTGACCGTTAATGGCACCCAAAAGCCAAAGCTTAAAATACACTATATTGACCCGAGAACACCTTGATATTAGCTCAGGTTTCCGCCTTTAATGCCCTAAAAAGCTCAAGAGATTCTGCTACGTCCCACTTTAAGGGTCCCAGATAAAAGGCACGAATAAACCCTTTTTTATCAACGACAAAACTCATGGGTAAACGGCCCTCAGCAAGGTCAATAGCAATTTTCATGGTAGGGTCTGCATAAAGTCCCAACCCCTCAACGCCCCATTCCTTTAGCGTTTCCTGTGCTTCAGGAATACCACCACGGTTAACATTTATTGCGACAACCTCAAAAACATCATCCCCGACAGCCTGCTGAAGATGTGCCAACTCTTTCATTTCTGCCCGGCACGGGGCACACCAAGGGGCCCAAAGATTAATCAACATGACTTTACCAGCCATTTCTTTAAGGGCTATAGGCGATCCGTCTTCCCGCATAATAATATGGCCGGATAGCTTTTGTTCACTCTCGGGCAGGGACAATTTTGCCATTTCACCTTTCAAATAAGGCGTTAACCTTGTATCTACCGTTGTCGGGGCCATAAACTGCATATAAGCTGCAACGCCCAAAAGCAGAAAAACTATTGCTGGTAAAATGAAGGCCTTTTTAGTCATGCCTGACTCCAGAGTAAAAGTTAAGTCGATGCGTACAAGATAGTGATGACGCACTGAAAGGCAAGCAAGTGACAGATCAAAATTCCGAGATGCGGCAAAATGCCCTCTCCCCTAGAGAGAAAGAGCAAGCTCAACCAGCAGGTGACGGGCAAAGCATGTGGGGGGGTCGCTTTGGTGCAGGGCCGTCCGCCATTATGCAAGAAATTAATGCTTCTATTGATTTTGATAAACGCCTGTACCGGGAGGATATTGCGGGCTCTAAAGCGCACTCAGAAATGCTAGCCGCTCAAGGTATTATTTCTTCCACAGACAAAGAGGCCATTCATAAGGGTCTTAATCAGGTCCAAGTTGAAATTGAATCAGGTCAAATGGCCTATGATGCAGCCCTTGAAGATATTCACATGCATGTAGAATCAAGGCTCAGAGAACTAGCGGGAGATGCTGGCGCGCGCCTACACACCGGCAGGTCACGCAATGACCAAGTTGCAACAGACTTCCGTTTGTGGTGCCGGGGTGCCATTGACCAGCTAGACACAGCCTATCAGGGCCTTTTGACCGTAATTATTGATCAAGCGGAAAAATATACAGATGCTGTTATGCCTGGATTTACACACCTGCAAACTGCTCAGCCTGTAACTCTGGGCCACCATCTTATGGCTTACTTTGAAATGTTCAGCCGCGACCGCGCACGCCTTCAAGATTGTCGCAAGCGCCTCAATGAAAACCCCCTTGGTGCTGCAGCCCTTGCTGGTACCAGCTTCCCACTTGACCGCACCATGACATCCAAACTTTTAGAATTTGATCGCCCGATGGCGAACTCACTAGATGCTGTGTCAGCCCGTGACTTTGCGATGGAGTTACTCTCCACCATGTCAATTGCCGCAGTACATCTCTCTCGTCTCGCAGACGAAATTGTCCTTTGGGCAACATCTGCTTTTAAGTTTCTTGAGCTTTCAGATAGTTTTTCAACCGGATCTTCAATTATGCCGCAAAAGCGTAACCCTGATGCGGCTGAGCTGATCCGAGCCAAAGTTGGCCGTATCATAGGGGCACAAAATGGCCTTATGATTGTTATGAAGGGCCTGCCGCTTGCCTATTCAAAAGACATGCAAGAAGACAAAGAGCCTGTTTTCAAGGCTGTTGATGACCTTGCTCTATGCCTCGCGGCGATGACGGGAATGATGGAAGACCTGAAACCCAACACGGCAGCTATGAGAGAAGCAGCCGGACAAGGCTTTTCAACAGCCACCGATCTGGCCGATTGGCTCGTTAGGGTTTTAAACCTGCCTTTCCGAGATGCACATCATGTAACAGGTACTATTGTAAAAGAAGCCGAGGCACGAGGCATTGATTTGTCCGATCTTCCCCTTGATGCCATGCAAACGATTGAACCGCAAATAACCGCAAATATTTACGATGTGCTTTCAGTGGATGCCTCTGTGCATAGCCGCACGTCATTCGGGGGTACTGCACCAAAGAATGTAAAACTGGCAGTTGCTGCCGCACGGGAGACTTTGAAATGAAATACCTACTAGTAGTTTCCTTATTGACACTATCCCTATTCAGCCTTTCTGCCTGTGGTAGAAAAGGGGATGTTAACCCACCTCCAAGCCAGAATAATAGCCTTTAAGTCGCCGAGTAAAATTTATGGACCATTTTCAATATAGAGACGGAATACTTTTTGCTGAGCAGGTTTCTCTGGAAAAAATTGCTAAAGAAGTAGGTACGCCAGTTTATGTATACTCCACTGCAACATTCCAGCGCCATTACCGCGTTTATGCTGACGCTTTTAAAGGCCTTGATACTCTTATTTGTTATGCCCTTAAGGCGAACAGTAATCAGGCTGTTTTAACCACTCTTGCCCGGGAAGGTGCTGGCGCCGATGTAGTCAGTATCGGTGAACTGAAAAGGGCATTAGCGGCAGGAATTCCAGCAGAAAAAATTGTATTCTCAGGTGTTGGTAAAACACATTCTGAAATGGCATTCAGTTTAAAGTCTGATATTAAGCAGTTTAATATTGAAAGTGAAGCTGAACTGGAATTGCTGAATAAAGTAGCCGGCGAAGTTGGGAAAATTGCTCCCGTTTCTGTACGTGTAAACCCTGATGTTGATGCAAAAACGCATGAGAAGATTTCCACAGGAAAATCCGAGAATAAGTTTGGTATTCCTTGGCACAGAGCCAGCAGTGTTTATGCCCGCATCAGCGAACTTCCTAATGTAAAGGGCGTTGGTGTTGACTTGCATATAGGGTCGCAGCTTACGGACCTTGAGCCTTTTAAACTTGCCTTTTCCAAGGTCATCGACCTCATTAAAAATCTACGTGCCTCAGGACATGACATTACCCATATTGATCTTGGAGGCGGTCTAGGTATTCCCTATGTTGCAGGTGCCGCTGCACCCCCAACACCACAATCTTACGGGACAATGGTACTTGAACTATTGGGCGACCTCGATATTAGTATTATTGTTGAACCTGGTCGCCTGATTGCGGGTAATGCAGGTATTTTATTATCTGAAGTCATATATGAAAAAACTAATGACAATAAGTGTTTCTATATTATTGACGCCGCGATGAACGACTTAATACGCCCGGCTATGTATGATGCGCATCATGAGATTATTCCCATCACAGAACCTGTTGAAGACAAGACAGTAGTTGTCGACTTTGTCGGCCCTATCTGTGAGAGTAGCGATGTATTTGCAAAGAATAGAACAACTCCCCCTTTGAAAAATGGCGATCTTGTCGCAATTAAGTCTGCCGGAGCCTACAGTGCTGTCATGGCATCGACTTATAATAGTCGTCCGTTAGTGCCTGAGGTTCTTGTGAGCGGTGAACGGTATGCTGTTGTACGTAAACGTCAATCAATTGAAGAATTAATCTCGCTTGATTCCATTCCTGCATGGCTTTCGGGCTTAGACTGAGTGTCAGGACGACGTGCGCGGCTAATAGCCAGCGCCTTATTCACAGCTGTAAGAAGTTGGTCCATGTTGAAGGGTTTTGTGAGAAGCCCTTCAATCAACAAAGATAGATTATGCGCACGCTGACGTTCATCGGCAAACCCTGTCATCAAAAGTATAGGTACATGAGGGCGCGTTGCGCGAACTTTCAGCGCAAGAGAAATACCATCCATTAGAGGCATAGCAATGTCACTTAAGAGCATGTCAAAATGGTTACTTCTCATAAGATCAACAGCTTCAGCACCATCATGCGCCATCAATACACTATGGCCATGCATGGTTAAAACCCGTGACACAAAATCACGAACCGATTCTTCATCCTCAACAACTAAGATACGAGCCACAAGGCTTCCTCTCAGGCAAACATTTTATATCCAGCTTTATGGTCACGCCAAAAGCCAAAAATACGAAGCAATATTCGTTCCAAATAGGCATCTATTTAGCAATTCTGATAAATAAACTGCATTTTGCCTCTATCTAATTGTTTCCTGATCTCAGCTTTTGTCAAGTCTGACTGTGCTTCAAATCACATTTACCGCGTATTTTTAACGGTTTATGCGGTTAATGAGCAATTAACGATGCAATTTACAGGAATTTCATATTAAGGCTTAACCAAAATAAAGTAATGGTTCACTGCCGGACCAAGTCAGAACTCCCAATAATAGAGTATAAATACGACTTATAGGCGTTTTATTATATATACTTGGAGTATAAACATCCAGCCCTTCCGGGTCCCTACGATTGAAAATCCCCAGCTGTATTAGATTTCGAGCCTTCAATCACTGAAACGCGCACGCTTGCAATCCCCGGAGGCACAGCTCGGCTTGATACAAAATTTACCTTACCACGACGCCGAATAATCAAACCCGCTGGTTCAGTGACCCACTGGTCTAACACACGGTTATTTGCATCAATAATTTCCACCAAAACCTGCGGGACATTTGCGCCTGTTGTACCGAGGTTTTCAACATATCCTCGCACCATCAAAAGGCTTTTACCGTCTACTTGTTCTACCTTCGTACGGAGATTATCCAGCTTGGCTGTAATATATACTTCTGCTTTTGCAGGTGACGGTGTTAATTTTTCGCCGTCCTCTGGACGAAAACGGTCTTTGTCCGACATCCCATCAAATAAAGAATAAAAGCTTTGCGTACCTGGAAAGGCATGGGTCATACGTTCTTGTTCAAATACAAACACATAAAAAGTTATTACCCAAAAAAGAACAAGCCCACCCCATGCAAATGTTACCAGTTTTTGACGACGGTCAGAGGCATCCCGTTCACTTTGACGGCGTTGGTCCGCCCGCCGTCGCGCCAGAAAATCATCGTCATCATAATCTTCATCATCGTCATAAGCATCAGCGTCAGGGCCATCTAGGCTTGTCCCATCATCCTCAAAATCATCCTCCAGCGCTGCCTTTGCTGCGGCAGAAATTCCGAAGTCATCTGTTTCATCTAAGCTAGAGGCGACCGGTGTCGCATCCTCTGGTCCATCGTTAAATAAATCATCGTCAATATCTGAAGCCATTGACTTTGGTGTATCAACCACAGTGCGTACAGAACGCCGAAGTGCTTCGGCTTCAGCAGCAATTTTGGGGTCAACCTCCATATGCGGCATGGCAGAGCGGGCCTGTCTTGGAGGCCCGCCAGGGGGCGTAACAGGTCTTGTTTGTTTGCGAATAAGGTCATTTGGTACCGCGTGCCAACTATTTTTGCACTTTGCGCAACGCACAGTCCGTCCTGTTGGCGGTATTGCGCCTTCAGGTACTTTAAATTTTGCATCACACGTTGGACAAACAAGGATCATGAAACCGCCTAAAACCGCCCGTAGGCTCAAAAACCATAATAACCAAGCAATTTTACATGCTGATGATTAAGTTTATATGATTCCACATGAAAAACACAAGTATATGCTGCATAAGAACAGAGACTAGACGTAAAAGCAGCCATGTGCGATCCTGCAAAAAAGACACAGGGAACATGTATGATTACCTTTGAAAATGTTGGAATGCGCTACGGAATGGGTAATGAAATCCTCACGGATATCAGCTTTTCTCTCAAACGTGGCTCTTTTCAGTTTCTTGTGGGACCATCCGGCGCAGGAAAAACCACTCTCCTAAAATTATTATATCTGGCACACCGGCCTTCACGCGGGTTAGTTAATTTTTTTGGGAAGGACCTAACGATTCTTGAACGCGAGGCCCTACCACGTATTCGCCGTCGCATTGGTGTAGTCTTTCAAGACTTTCGTCTTTTTGATCATCTCACAGCTTTTGAAAATGTTGCCCTGCCGCTTCGGCTTCAAGGGGCAAAAAAAATACAAGTAGCTGACCATGTAGAGGAATTATTAAGCTGGGTTGGCCTTGAAGACAGACTCCATGCCCGGCCTGCTACATTATCTGGTGGAGAAAAACAGCGTGTTGCAATCGCACGCGCTATCATTAACAAACCAGACCTGCTTGTTGCGGACGAACCAACCGGAAATGTGGATGCCGAAATGTCCCGCCGCTTGATGCATTTATTTGTTGCCCTCAACAAGGAGGGTACAACAACCGTTGTTGCGACACACGACGAAAGCCTTGTAAAGGCTGTCGGGGCACCGGTGCTGCGACTTGATAAAGGCGGCATGAACTTTGAACCCGGCGGTTCGCCGATTGATCCGGGGCAATAATTATGTGGGGTAGAACACTACAATTTTTGCCGGAACAAAACCTAAGAGAAGGTCTGCTGCCTTGGGTGATTGGTGTCATGCTTTTTCTTTGCACACTCTCGCTCACGGGTGCCATAGCCATAGGCAATGGTTTGGAGCGTTGGAGCACCAGCTTAACATCAAACCTAACGGTCCAAATAGCCGTTCAAGACAAAGCCCAACGTATGGCTCAAACCGAGGCCGCCTTAACATTGTTACAGGCCACCCCCGGCATTAAAAGTGCTTCAGTTTTAGCTGATGCAGACATTATGGCCTTGTTATCGCCTTGGCTCGGCGACATGCCTTTGGGTACCAACCTTCCTGTACCTACACTTATTGAGGTTAAGCTGGAAACGACAACGCCCCTTAATTCAAAGGCCCTTACTGAGCGTTTAAAAGCAACGGCGCCAGGGGCCCAGCTAGACGACCATCAGGCATGGATGGCGCAAATTTTAGATATGGCGCTTGTGGTGCAACTCTTATTGGGGGGGGTTGTGGTTATGGTCGTGATGTCAACAATTGCCATTGTAATTTTCGGTTGCAGGGCTGGACTTGCTACCCACCGCGATAGTATTGAAATAATGCACCTCATGGGAGCAGAGGACAAAACAATCTCTACCGCTTTTGATGTGCGCTATTTGGCGCATGGCCTCAAGGGTGGTTTGCTCGGGGTTTTATTTGCGGCTGCTTCTCTTTGGCTTTTGTCTACAATGGCTGAAAAAATGGGCCAAGGGCTTATCAGCGCCAGTTTGCCGGTCGCAGATAACTTATGGTGGCTTGCCCTGCTCCCTATTGCCGCCGCCAGTATTACAATGCTCACTGCACGTTTTACTGTGCGAAAAGCATTACTCGATATGATGTAGGGGTTACTTTTGACAAAAAAATTGAGGCCCATACGTTTTTTGATCCGCGCATTACTCTATCTAACGGTAGCATGGGCACTTGGCTTTTTTCTATTTTTAGCCCGCCTTCCTGACCCTCTTGAACCCATTGGCCTCAAGGCTGATGCTATTGTTGTTCTTACAGGTGGGAAAGGCCGATTGGAGGCAGGTATTGGCCTGCTTCAAAATGGCTCTGCCAAACGATTATTGATTTCGGGCGTCCATCCTGATGTTTTAAAAAATGAGTTGATTGTCCTTACAGGTGCTAACCCAGCGCTGTTTGATTGCTGTATCGACCTTGACTATGCCGCTGGCAATACATCAGGTAATGCTCTAGAAACAGCACACTGGGCAAAGAAAAATGGGTTTAAACAACTTATTCTTGTGACAGCGGATTACCACATACAACGGAGCGGTATTTTATTTCGTCATGCCCTGCCTGACGTGGAAATTACATCATACCCCGTTGCCGGAGATGTAGGTATATTGATGCTTGCCCGCGAGTATAGCAAATATATTGTTACCCTTTTTCAAAAGGCATTTAGCAGTTTACGCAATCCAGAGAGACCGTCATGATAAAACAAATTCAACTACTCGCCGGAATCTTGTTTCTCGCAATTTTGGCGTACGCTGGCATTTGGTACACCGTCGCGTTTCAGGCTGAAAAAGATGTGGCAGCCCTGCTTTCCAGTTGGCGAAACCAAGGCCTAAAGGTCGAGCATGGGAAAATTGAACATGGCGGCTTCCCCTACCGTATTACTGTGGGTGTAAAAAATTTAAGCGTTGGTACCCGAGCTAGTGGTCTAAGAGTTGATACAAAAAACTTGCAGCTCATCAGCCATGTATGGACACCGCAGCACTGGTTGGTAGAAGCAAGCGGCCTTGTTGCAACAGCAGCAAAAGGAAGCACACAAATTACCAGCAACACGTTAATCGCCAGTTACCGTGTGCATGATGACGGTACAACCTTAGTGGCATTTGACAACACGGCCACCCAAGGTTTTTCAATCATTAAACTTTTTGGAATGGATACTGTCACACCCGAAAAATGGCAATTTTTTCTGCGCTTTGGTGAGGATGCCAATAAAACACAAAGTGGCTTGTATAGTGCTCGCAGTCTAAGTTTTAAGGTAACAAGCAGCAATGAGGGTTTATCTCTAGATATGATAGGCGGCATAAGCGGCCCCACTATCAGGGACTGGTCAAAAGAGTACCTTATAAACTGGAGTTTTGAGGGTGGCCTTCTGGAAGTGGATAGTGCTGTCCTAACAGCAAAAGATAGCCAGTTAAAAGGCAATGCAAGTCTTACCTTAGATGACAATTTCATGCCCCTTGGCAGCGCGAGCTTAAACTTAACCGGAAACGCTACCATTTCCTCAATACTTGAAGCTATGGGATTACAAACCATAACCCCCTTACACACACAAAATGGGCCCATAAGTGTTATGTTACAGAATGGTGAGCTAAGCGTAAACGGCGTTACGGCCCTAAAATTAAAACCTGTTATAGATTAAAATTAATCTTGATGAGTCCGGCCAAAATCAGCCACAGGGTCATCTTGTCCGGCATCGATAATACGACGGCGAATGTCCCGCGTACGTGTGAATAAATTGAAGAGGGTATCTCCGTCGCCCCACCGAATAGCGCGCTGCAAAGCTGTTAAATCCTCACTGAACCGCCCAAGCATTTCAAGAACAGCATCTTTATTATTAAGAAAAACATCCCGCCACATTGTTGGATCAGAGGCTGCAATCCGAGTAAAATCTCGGAAACCACCCGCAGAGTATTTAATCACTTCTGACTGGGTTACCTCTTCCATATCATTAGCAGTACCCACAATATTATAGGCAATTAAATGTGGAACATGTGAGGTAATTGCAAGAACTAAATCATGGTGTGCAGCATCCATAATTTCCACGCGACTGCCAAGGGCCTGCCAAAAATATTCAAGTGTCTTTAAGGCGTATTCGTCAACACCCTTAGGTGGTGTCAAAATACACCAACGATCATCAAAAAGACTCGCAAAACCCGCCGCAGGTCCTGACTGTTCAGTTCCCGCAACAGGGTGACCAGGAATAAGGTGAACACCGCTCGGTATGAACGGTGAAACTGTATTTACAACACTTTCCTTAACTGAGCCAACATCACTGACAATTGCGCCCGCTTTCAGGCTTGGGGCCATTTTTTCTGCAACACCTGCCATCGCCCCAACAGGTACTGCCATAATGATTAAGTCAGCATCTTGCACGGCGCGCTTTACATCTACATAATATGCATCCGCCAGTTTGAGTGTCTCCGCTTCAGCCAATGTCTTCTCATGACCATCAGCTAAAACGAGTGTAGTTTCTGCATCAGCACGGACTACTGCGCGTGCAATCGAGGAACCTATAAGCCCTGCACCTATAATCGTAATACGTTCAAAATGTTTTGTTGCGTCTGCCATGGGGTTACGCCTTTAAAAAATCACTAATCATTTTAAGAACAGCTTGATTTTGCGCCGCTGTGCCAATTGAAACTCTTAGATGGTCAGGCAAGACCGGTAATGCCCGCACCAAATACCCACGCTCAGCCAAATATTGGTTGCAGGCCTGCGCACATTTGTTGCCTGTAGGAAAACCAATCAGTAAAAAATTAGTCTGGCTTTCAATCACGTCTAAACCAAGTGTGCGCAGATCTGCTGTCATGTGGTCACGCCACTTCGCCGTAAAAGCAACCGCTGCTTCAAGGTGGGCCTGATCTTTCACAGCGGCGATTGCAGCCGGTTGGCCAGATACACACACATTGAACGGCATCCGTACACGGTTCAGCACATCAACAATGGCAGGAGACGCATATGCCCATCCTACCCGAAGTCCTGCAAGGGCATACATTTTTGAAAAAGTTCGAGTAACAACCACATTCTCATACTTTTCTACAAGGCTTTCCCCAGCTTTATAATCTTCAGCCGTTACACATTCCGCATAAGCGCCGTCTAGCACAAGAAGCACGTCTTCTGGTAAATTTGCATGCAGCCGTTCTATTTCCTCCCAGCAGACATAAGCACCTGTAGGATTATTGGGGTTGTCGACAAAAACAAGTTTGGTGTCTTCCGTCACAGCCTCTAAAATACCATCCACATCTGCTGCCCATCCTTTGTTTGGCACAACCACACCCGTGGCACCAACCGCATTCGTTTGTACTGGGTAAACCATAAAACCATACTGGCTGTAGATTATCTCATCCCCCGGTTCTGCAAAGCTGTGAATAAGGAGCGTTAACAATTCATCCGAGCCTGCCCCACAGACAATTTTTTCAGCGTTAAGACCGTGAATATCTGCTATCGCACCTCGTAACTCATTTGAGTTGGGGTCTGGGTATCGCATGAGTTTTTCAGCAGTCGTTCCAAAAGCTGTTATGGCATCAGGACTGGGGCCATAAACAGATTCATTAGAAGAGAGCTTTACGGGCTCCGCAATCCCTTCAACAGTAGACCTGCCTGGCACATAAGGGGCCATTTCCATAATCCAATCATGAGCTTTTGGGGCAACCACTACTGTCTCCTACCTAGTATACCTGTTAGAGGGCCTAGAATTAGCGGCCCGTTCGTCCAAAGGCAAAGGAAACTTTCCCTTACAATTATAAGGTCGTTGACATTATGCCCCCATAGGGCTTTTCTGGGCGCCATTTGGCCATGACTGTATAGCCTAGGAGCAACATATGAGCTTAAACAAAGGACATACAATCACCTTATTTAAGGATAAGGCCCTCGCGCTTGACAGCGGAGCAACCTTACAGCCTGTAAATGTTTGCTATGAGACCTATGGCTCCCTTAACGCGGACCGGAGTAATGCAATTCTGATTTGTCATGCCCTGACGGGCGATCAATATGTTGCAAGCAAACATCCAATCACAGGGAAGTCGGGGTGGTGGGAGCGCATGGTTGGTCCAGGTCTTCTGATTGACACCAATAAATATTTTGTTGTTTGCAGTAATGTGCTCGGGAGCTGCCTTGGTACAACTGGTCCGTGGGAGCCAGACCCCGCGACAGGAAAACCGTGGGGCCTAGATTTTCCCGTCATTACAATCCGCGACATGGTGCGGGTTCAAGCTGCTTTACTTGACGAGCTAGATGTTAAAGACCTATTTGCTGTTATTGGTGGATCAATGGGTGGCATGCAGGTTTTGGAGTGGTTAACCACCTATCCAGAGAAGCTGCACAGTGCTATTGTCCTTGCATCGGCTGCCCGCCATACAGCACAAAATATCGCTTTCCACGAAGTAGGTCGTCAGGCGGTAATGGCAGATCCAAATTGGCACGGTGGCCGGTATTATGAACAAGACAAAAAGCCTGACAAGGGCCTTGCCGTCGCACGTATGACTGCACATATCACATATTTATCTGAGGATGCTCTTACCAAAAAATTCGGACGGAACTTGCAATCCCGAGAAACTGTTACCTTTGGTTTTGACGCTGACTTTCAGGTGGAAAGCTATCTACGGCACCAAGGGTCAACTTTTGTCGATCGCTTTGATGCCAATAGTTACCTCTATATTACACGAGCCATGGATTACCTTGACATCGCAAGCCGTTATAATGGCCGACTTGCTGATGCTTTCAAAGGAGCCGCTCATGTGCGCTGTTGTGTCATTAGTTTTTCTTCCGATTGGTTATACCCAACCGAAGAGAATAAACGTATTGTCCACGCTATGAATGCTGCTGGTGTACCTGTGAGTTTTGCCGACATTACTTCGCCGCACGGACATGATGCATTCCTTCTCGAAGAACCAGAAATGGACCAAATGTTAGCTGGTTTTATTAATGCCGCTGCCAAAACGAGGGAGTTAGGATAATGACCTCATCTTTACGGCCAGACCTAAAATTAATTGCTGACATGATTAAGCCCGGAAGCCGCGTTCTGGATGTGGGCTGTGATGATGGGTCCTTACTCTTATACCTAGTGAATGAAAAAAAAGTAGATGGTCGTGGCATTGAACTCAGCCAAAAAGGGGTGAATGCCAGTGTCGTAAAAGGCCTGTTTGTCATTCAAGGCGATGCTGACAATGACCTTAATGAATATCCAGATGACAGTTTTGATTATGTAGTGCTTTCAAAAGCACTACAGGCGATGCACCGGCCAAGAGAGGTGCTTGTTAATCTTTTGCGAATTGGCAAAAAGGCGGTTGTGACCATCCCCAATTTTGGTCAGTGGCGCGTAAGACTTGATCTCCTCACCAAAGGCAGAATGCCTGTAACCAAAGCCCTCGATAAAACATGGTACAATACGGATAATATCCATTTTTGTACCATTCATGATCTATTTGACATGGTTGCTGCAGAAGGCATTACTGTAAAAGAATTTGTCCCACACAGAAATGATGGTACTCGCCTTTATATGGGTCGCCGGCGCGCCAATTGGCACGCTGATCAGGCTCTTTTTCTTTTGGAAAAATGAAGGATTCATGAAACCTCATACCGCGCGTGTAATCATAGAGTATGGGTAAGCAATAAAAACTTGTACTTATTCATCATCTTCTAAAGATGGTAATTCACGGGTAATAACAACACCATCCGCATCAGCAATAACCCAATCACCCGGATGAATAGTAATACCCCCAAAAGCAACCTCACAGTTGATTTCGCCTTGGTTTAATTGCTCTGGTTTTCGTGGACAACAGCCCAGTGCTTTTATACCTATATCCTCGCGCTGCATTTCATGCTTATCCCGAACACGGCCATATATGAGAGCGCCTGCCCAGCCATTTTTTGCGGCGAGAACAGCGAGGTTACCCCCCATTAAGGCTGTACGGTCACTACCGCCCCCATCAACAACCAGCACACGGCCTTCACCGCCCGTCGCCAGTATTTCTTTCACTTTACTATTGTCGTCCAGAGTTTTGATTGTCGCTGCTGGGCCGGCAAAATCTATGCGTCCGCCAAAGTTTTCAAAATCAACTGGCAATACAGCAGCGCTACTACCAATCGCGTCACAAACATCAGCTGTTGCAAGTTTTGGCGTTACCAGTTTAAGCATTTCACCCCCATAAACAGCCGAATTATTTGTCGTGCTTATGAATAATGGGCACAAGCATGTCACCCCAACCGCCTGTTTCGTTATGATAGCGCGATGCGCGCATTAGCTCTACTGTCACCCCTTTGTTCACCGCAGAAATAACTGCATCATTCAGACGGTGAAGGGCATTCGCCACTTGCCGAATTGCCATTTCCTGATCTTCACCCATTGTTGGCTTGTCAGCTGCATCACTCATTGTCACACTCTCCAGTAAAATTTTGCCCGTATGAGGCTTAGTAATTATATATCTAAAAACACACAAAAATCGTAACAAAGATATAGCGCTTCTTTCAGCTAACACAAAGCATATACGAAAAAAAGTTAATCTGCCGTGAACCTTTTGAGAAACTAGAATGGAAAGGCTTTTCAGAACAGTACCCTTTAAGGGGAATGTATAAAGACCGGCGCTGTTTTTGCCTTTGATGTATTTTTAGGGAGAGTGCCATAAACCTGCTTACGAGCACACACCATCAAAGCACCTCCTAAGTTTCTCCCAAGTACCCTAATAACCTTCTCCCCAACAGACATTAGCCGCGGCGCACCCCTCCACTGAAAAGGGGGCATCATTAGAACGGTACACCAATCATCAGGGGGGAGCATCTGATCCGTCATCACCTGAAAAAGCTGTCGCTTTGAGTAGGGAATACCATGGCCAAAAGGGGTAGCTTCAGCCGCTGACCACGTTCGCAGACGGTTTGGCACCACCACCAACACTTGCCCACCAGGGGCGAGGACACGCCAAACCTCGCGCAGCAAATGAGTGGGTTTGTGCATATGTTCCAGAGAATGTACCAGCAAAAAGCGGTCAACTGAGGAATCAGCAAGCGGCATGTGGTAAGGGTCGACCAAACAGCTTCGGCTGTTTTTCAAATTTGGCCAATGGCACACACCTTGTCGGTCTGGCATAAAAGCAAGCGTACGCCCCCTCATCCCATATACTGTATCAGCTTCATATATATCCAGGTAAGGCAGTGCATAACCCAGTCCGACAGTCGTCATATCAGAAGCGTGAGGCAAGAAATGCAGCATTCGTTCACTAATTACTGCAGAAGCATGCCGCCCTATTGGGCTCTCGTAAAAGCGGTGAATAGTTAATACATCTGGCTGCATAATGCCTCCCTACTGGGTTAACCACTCTACAAGCGGTACCCAAAGCCCATTTCGCGCACGATTACCAACGACCATACCAATATGGCCTGAAGGAGGCTCATGTTTTATGCCATATTGTAGCGTTTCTAACAAAGAAAAGGCGCTTTCTTGTGGCACCAATCTATCCCTTTTTGGAGCAGCAACCAATACTTGACACTCAATAGCCTCAGGAAAGATTGTTTGCCCCCCGATCAACCACTTATGTTCATAGGGTTTATTGTCACAATACCAGTCGCCAAGACAATCAAGGGCCGCTTGCCGAGCAAGGGCAGGCCCATTATTTGCCCAAATTTCCATCGCAGAGAAGAAACCTGCATTCTCACCTTGATATTGACCCGCATGATACCCCCGAAATTTCCGGTCTGACAACGTGGGATCAACACTTGTAAAAAATGCCTGTAACATGTCCACACCAACTTCCGTATATTTGGGTAAATTAGTGGCTATTTCCTTCATTTTTATAGAGTTTTTCTTACCCGCTAAGGGGTTCACCGTATTAAAATTCCACGGCGCCGCAAGCAAAACTAATTTTGAAATATACTCTGGGTTTCGAACCGCAAGAGCTGTGCAAAGTGTGCCCCCCATGCAATAGCCAATAATAGGAACAGCTGCACCCGCACTATTGACAACATGCCTGAGTACAGGTTCCAAATGATGTTCAATATAAGCATCAAGCCCGAATCCTTGTTCCTCAACACCAGGATTCCCCCAATCAAGTAAAAAAGGCCTATATCCGCATTCTTTCATATAAGCTACCAGGCTCCTGCCCGGCATTAAATCTAGTATATAATAGGGGTTAACTAGGCTAGGCACCAACAACACTGGTTGACCGTCACCCCCATAGTCGTGAAGCGTTATACACCCCTTTTGATAGCTGATAACTGTATCACTTTTAATTCGTTCATATGGCCGGGAAATATAGCTATTGATACCTCCAATGAAGCTCTCTTTTCGAGCACGTGCTTTTCGCTGCACTGCAAGATTAAAGGCCGTTTTCATACTTTTTGAAGCAAGCTGTTTTTCAAATTCTACAGCCCTTTCGTGACAGGCTGCATGCCATATATCAGCCCTCAGAGCCGCATCACCTGCTTTTGAAGCCCCATCCCAAGTTGCCTGACTATTTGCGAAATGCAATGCGATCGGCCGGGGACCTTTGATCCCCTTACTCACAGATATTATCTTCATTTTGTTCTATGGAAGCCTGCCAGTGGTCTATAAGTTCTTGTAATGTTTGAAAATTATCTTCTGATGAGCATAAACGTACGTTCTCCTGCCACAGATCAAGAAATGCTTCTGCAAGCGCATCAATTTCCCCTTGGGCTTCTCTATTTTCTTTTGTCATTTTCTGGCTCATCTGAACTTTGAGAGCGACAGTATAATTCACGACCAAAGTCGCAAAGGCATTTTCTTTTGTGCAAGTGCACAATAAATCTTGCGGCAGCGCACCAAATGCCATTTAACTTACCTATGTTTTGCATACCTGCTCGCGAGCCCGGCGCTTCTGCACCCTATAATCAGGAGCATGCCCTAAGACGGTATCAAAGAATAAAATTATAAAGGGATAAAACATGGCGCGAAAAAAAAGGGCACCGGGGGAACCGGTTACCATTAAAAAATACGCAAATCGTCGCCTTTATAATACCGAGACATCCAGTTATGTAACGCTCGATAATTTAGCTGCCATGATCCGGGGCGGTGATGACTTTATTGTTCTTGATGCCAAAACATCAGAGGATCTCACTCGAGCAGTTCTCACCCAAATTATTTTTGAGCGCGAAACAAAAAACGACAATATCCTACCTATCAGTTTCCTTCGACAACTGATTAAATTTTACGGTGACAGTATGCAGGCCATAGTCCCAACCTATCTGCAAAGTGCTATGGATATTTTGAACAAGCACCAAGCACAGATTCGTGACGCATTTGGTACTATTGATCACGTAAAATTTATGCCAATGTTTGAAGAAATGACACAGCAAAATATGGCATTCTTTGATCAAGCCATGCAGGCGTTTACCCGCGCAGGACAAGAGGCCACTCACTCTCAAAACCCTGAGCAAAAAGCAACCCATGACACTAAATCATCCGACAAGGATGAGATCACCGCTCTGAAAGAACAGCTTGCAGCATTAAAGGAGAAAGTCGATCAGCTATCTGGCTAAGATGACCTCCTAAATTATAAGGTCCTAGAAAAGGGCCTCGCGAGGATCGGACCACCTTAATGCCTGTCATTTTGTTTGCTGTATTCATTGACTTGCTTGGTTTTGGGATCATTGTCCCAATTTTACCTTTTTTAACAATAAAGTATGGTGGTGACCCTTTAATGGGAACCGCTCTTATTTCCATTTATTCCCTAACAGCATTTTTGATGGGCCCAATATGGGGGCGCCTATCTGATAAAATAGGCCGCCGACCAGCACTTGCTTTTACTTTTTTCGGGGCGGCACTTGCCTATATCTCCCTTGGCTTTGCAGAATCATTATTGATGCTGTTTATTGCCCGTGCCATGTCGGGAGCAACAGCGGGCAACATTGGCATTGTTATGGCCGCCATGGCTGACATATCTGAAGAGGCTGACCGCGGCAAAGCGATGGGGAAAATTGGTGCCGCGTTCGGGCTTGGCTTTGCCTTTGGCCCTGGTATTGGTGGTGTCTTAAGTTCAGTCGATAAAAATGGTGACGTCAATATTCTTTATGCTGGTTTATTAGCTGCTTTTTTATCTTTTACCGCCATGGTTTTAACGGCTTTTTTTGTACCCGAGACAAATCCGCATAAAATAAAAACCCATGACATAACAGACCTCCTGCCACATTGGACAAGCGTCATACGACACCCCGGGCAAATCCTATTGTACGCTATGTTTATTCTCACTGCTATCGGGCAAAGTATTAGCTTCTCAATTGCTCCTTTCTGGGCAAATAAAATGCTCAACTGGAACGCTGAAATGGTGGGCTATATGATGATGTTGGCTGGGGTCTGCGTCTTTTTTCTTCAAATGTGGGCTGTTGGGCCCCTGTTTAAAGCAATTGGCGAAGTGAAGGCCCTTATGTGTGGTGTGTCTGTACATATTACAGGTTGTTTGATTTTGATCTGCTGTGAAGCAACTACCCTCACAGCCATTATCGGTTTTCCTCTTATCATGGGGGGACTCACTCTGGCTTTCCCGGCGCTTAATAGCCTTGTTTCACGCCGTACCTGCAAAAACCTTCAGGGAACTGCCCTTGGTATTTCAAATGGGTTTTCAGCTCTGGGCCGTATTGCGGGCCCTGTAGCGGCAGGTAGTGTTTTTATCACAAATGTTGCGGCACCATTTTACATTGCAATTATTGCAGCGGTCTTGGTGCTCATCTGGAGCTTAGTTGAGGTTAAGCGGCAAACTATTACGGCCACACCTTAAAGCCTTCACCCTTTAAATTGACACTGGTTCATTCTCTCTTGAAACCAGACCCCATAGTCTTTAGCTGCGGCTTCCATACCGGCTCGAAAACTCCCAACAACCCCTGAAGCAGTCGCATTTTTTACAGCAATTTCTTGTGAAAAAGTTGGATGGCTTAACAACACACTATCACTCAGTCGAACGAGAGAAAACTGTATTGCAATCTTAACTTTGTCATCCTCAGCCGAGATACCCGGCGCAAATTCAAAGGACCAGACCTTTAGCCCCAGGCGGCATCCAGCTTTAATATCAAGTCCCCCCTCACTAATAATATTAGCCTCTGTTGCACTGAGGGAATGCCCAATATAATCACGTAATATATCTGATAAATTTGTCGCCCACGTAACACCGTCAAGGCTTGTGCGTTGTCCATCAGGCATTACAACTGCAATGTTTTGCCCCCCAAGAGCCTCGACCATTTGTGGGCTATCAATATAAACAATTGGTCCTACAGGCGACGATGCTGCATATGGTGCTGGGTACCGCAACCCGTATATTTCGCCGGGCTTTTCGTCCCCACCAAAGGAGATTAAAGGTCCACAAGCAGCAACACTCAATGCCAGTAGCCCCACGATGAGGTATTGGAGAGCATCGGCATGTTTATGTTTAAGGTTGGAAGGTCTCATTATTTATCTCCCTCCTTCGCCTTACGGGTTTTGAGGTCATATTTTGCTTCCGGTTTACCAAAGATTGCTTCCCCTGGGTTTTGCTCAATCCTGCTCATCAACCGCGATAAACTACGCGCTGTTGACCTAAGATCCACAATCATACGAGAAATTTCTGGTAAACTACCACTTACAAATTGTGTAACATTTTCCTCGTTGGCGGCCACCAGACCGTCTATTCGGCGTAAAAGTGCCTGAGCATCCTGCATCGCATGTGTTGCTTCAACAACAAACTTAGCACCATCTTGTTCTAAAAGGGCATTACCAGACGCCGCTAATTTAGATAGGTTTTCTGCAGCTATATTTGCATTTTTAGTTACTGCGCGCAGGTCAGCAACCAATACTTCCATATCTTCAGTGCCGCGCGCAATATTGCCTGTCAATTTATCAGCATTCCGGAGGCTATTGGATACAGAGGCAATATTTTCGTCGCTCAATAGCTTTTGTACTTGGACAACAGCTTTGATTGCCTGTTTCAACAAGTTAGGTGCCCCCTCAAAAACTGCCTGATACGCTGATGCCTCGGCCTGAATTATAGCCCGTTCCTTGCCCTTTAGAGGCACCAGCGGCGCCCCGCCCGGAGGGCCACCTTTGAGTTCAATATAGGCTACCCCCGTAAGTCCTTGAAATTCGAGACGTGCCGTTGCACCGTCAGTGACAGGAACTTCGGCACGAAGGCGTATCCAAACACGCACTTTTTGTGGGTCATTTGGCGCAAGCGTAATATCCCTGACATCTCCGACAGGAATACCCGAATAGTATACCACACTGCGCTTATAGAGGCCCGATACCGTCCCATCGAAGAATATGTCATAATCAGTATATTCCGCGTCCAAATCTACTTTAGCAATCCAGACCGAAAAAGCGATTAAGCCAGCCAAAAAGGCTAAGACAAATCCACCAACCAATATGTGCGACGCACGAGTTTCCATCCCCAAAAATTCCTTATCGGTTTTCTTACCTTATACCAACAGCCCGCGCACGTGGGCCACCAAAATATTCTTGCACCCATGGGTGATCAAATTTCACCACCTCTTCTAGGGGTGCATTTACTAATACTTTTCTATCACCAATCACTGCCACACGGTCACATACAGTCACAAGGGTATCAAGATCATGCGTCACGAGAAAAACCGTTAAACCCAGAGATTTACTCAGGTCTCGTACCAAATCATCAAACTTTGAGGCGCCTATAGGGTCCAGCCCTGCAGTTGGTTCATCCAAAAATAATATTTTAGGGTCAAGTGCCAATGCCCTCGCCAAGGCCGCCCGTTTGCGCATCCCACCTGACAGCTCCGAAGGAAATTTACATGCTGCTTCTGGCGGTAATCCAGCCATTGTTACTTTACTGATGGCAAGATCATCCATCAGCCCCATAGACATATGAAAATGCTCTCGCAGAGGCACTTTGATATTTTGTGCGA
>Ga0316208_1001550_pt1 | contig 21232 bp, 13 predicted proteins | sample 3monopyrite_MG_FD_204944 | JGI IMG/M metagenome (GOLD analysis project Ga0316208, IMG submission 204944) | Microbial mat bacterial communities from mineral coupon in-situ incubated in ocean water Damariscotta River, Maine, United States -... | ecosystem: Environmental > Aquatic > Marine >...
ATGCTCGGCGGCCAGTGTCGCCGCGACGTCGTACACCGTGTTCAGCCCGAGCCAGCGCATCGACCTCAAGCCTCGCCTAAGCGGTAAGCCGGTCTCGACGATCTGCTGCTCGACATTCAGTGGACTCTGCGATGCCAGAAACAGAAGCAGTCCGCTGTGCGGCTGATAGACTCGCACGTTCTCAAACGAGTCGAGCATCGTCGCGCCCAACGATCGCAGCAACTCTCGATCTACGTAGTGCGAATTCATCCATTGCAGAAAAACTCCGTCTTCGCTGAGACGACATCGAACAAGCTGCATGAACTCCCGCGTGTAAAGATGCGACGCACCGGCGGACCACGGGTGCGACGGCTGAGAAACAATCGCGTCGTACGTCTTCGCCGTTAATGACATCGCCCCGCGAGCGTCGTTAAAAACGAGGTTTAACCGAGGATCGCTCAACGGATCAGACTCGCGCAGCCCGGAAAGCGTTCTGACCGCGTCGACGACTTTGGGCTCCAGTTCGATCGTGTCGATCTCCTCGACAGTTTCAGGAACACCGGTCACGGCGCTGCCTCCGCCGAAGCCGATAATCAGCATCGACTTTGCATCAGGACGTGCCAGAACAGGCAACGTCGTCAACCAGCGAGCGCCGGACTCCGCACCGATGACTGCACCTCGCGGTGCAATCTCTGCTTCCGGCAACCCGTTGGTCAGCAGCCGATACCCGTTGGGCGTCCTGGTCACCATGACCGTCGACGAAGCTCCGATCGACGAGTACTCAATCTCCGACGTCATCGCCGTATTATTCAGCGGCAGATGTCTGAGAATCAGATCGGGCCCGCACGTCCAAAGCAGAACCACCGCCACGACGGGAACGGCAATCGTGCCGGCGAAGAATCGCGACGAGCTGCTTTGCCGAACCGGTCGTTCGAGGAGCGAACTCCAGATCACAACCGCGAGGTTTGCCGCAACGCCGACGGCAATCGTGCCGTGAAAACCCAGCTCCGGCAGCAGCAATCGTCCGGCAAAAAGCGAACCAACGATCGCGCCCAGCGTACTGGCTGCGTAAAGCCGACCCGTCGTTCCAGCAAGCTGCCCGCCCTGCCCTGTTGGATCCAGCTTTGTTGAAATCTGAATGGCCAGCGGAAGTGACATCCCAATCGCGATGGTCGACGGAAGCAGCACAACCAGACACAAACCAACGTTCGCCAGGAAACCGCCCGACAACCCGGCTTCGATCCAGGTGCTGGCCAGTGAGACAAGGTCAACTCCCGAAAACGCGACTACGGTCGCAAGCACAGTCACCAACTGAGCGACAGCGAAACATCGCACCGCCGACCGCCCCTGAGCGATCAACCGGCTCGCCCAGCAACTGCCGATCGCGATGCCGGTCAGAAATGCCGCCAGCATCGTCGCGAAGGAATGCAGACTTCCGCCGAGCACCTGCCCCAGCAACCGTGTCCACAAGACTTCGTAAGTAAACGACGCGGCACTCGCCAACGCGACAACGGCCGGCAACCATCGCAAGCCAAATCGTCCGCTGAAAGACAAGCCGGCCTGTTGTGCGGGCTCGTCGATCGACGCGACGTTTGACTGTTCGACGCCGGACCGCTCAGCAAGGGAAACGTCCCCGCACGACGAAGCGGAGCCGACTGCCGTTGCTTTTCGCTCCAGCCAGAAAGCGATGCCGAAAACGAGCAGGTTGACGGCGGCTCCAACGAAGACCGTCGCCTGCAAACCAACTGCCGGCAGTATGAAAAAAGCCGTTGTCAGTGTTCCGAGGACGGCTCCCAGCGTGTTGATCCCGTAAAGCAAGCCGATCGCGCTCACGTCAGACCGCTCACCGTTTCCGGATCCCTCGGCGTGACGAGCGAGTAACGGAAGAGTCGCTCCCATGCAGGCAGTCGGAATCAGGATCAGCACAAAGGCCAGAGCAGAATCGAGACACACTTCCAACGCGCCGCTGGCTGCCGGAAGTTCCGGCTGTCCGCCGCAGATCGCAATTCGAATGGCATCAGCCGCGTGCAGCCCGAACGGAACCAGCAACGCTCCACCAGCAACGCCCAGTTCCAGCAGTCCGTAAGCCAGAACCGGCCGCTTGATACGATGTTCCCACCGAGCCGCCAGCCATGCCCCCAAAGCCAGGCCACCCATATAAGAAGCAAGGATCGCTCCCAGCGCGGCCTCAGACGTTCCGAAAATCGCCGCGAACTGTCGCAGCCAGACGGTCTCGTAAAGAAGTCCTGCGAAACCCGACAGAAAAAAGCAGACGCCAACACCCGCCAGAAGCTGAGTCCGCGCCGTCGTCTGATTCGTGCCGGAATCCGGCAAACTCTGAGCATCCATGCTTCAGCCAGTCTGAATTTGAAACCGCTGTAACGTCCTGTGAAACAAGGGGATCGATACAGCCAAACGCCCAAAACTGTCAACACGCGTTGCTGAAGGCTCTTCACCGGCCGTTCGGGTTCCGGTGCAGCGTAATGTCCACCTGCTTGCCCGAATCCAGTAACACCTTCGCATCGACCTTCTGGAAGACTTCTTCCAGCGTGTCGATAAATTCTCGCCGAAGAGCCATCTGCCGAACTTCCGCATAGCTCGCCGATCCGCCTTCCGACGCCACCACGAACTGATCAATCAGCCTGTTGAAGCTCTCTGCTTCCGCACCAGCAAGATCCACTTTTTTCTGAGCGTACGACCGGGCTACGTTCTTCAACTTCGCCGACTCCGCAGTGGCCGCGGAGGATCGCTGTGATTCGTAATCTCGCGCACGGTTGATGTAGGTTTCCCGGTCAGCCCGAGCGTTCATGACATCGACAAAATCCGCCTTTACGCGAATTGGCGGAGCGACGCTGGCTATCGTCACGTCCTCAATTTCGACTCCTGCCGAATTCCGATCAGCAAGCTCCGTCAAACGACTCAGCACGGCGCGTCGGATTTCGTTGTGGCCAAGCGTGTGGACAAAGTCGACGCCACTTCGCAACACAACGTCTGCGAGCACGGAACTGGCCAGCAGCTCAAGACGTTGCTCGCCAGCCGTCGATCCAAACAACCAGTCATCAACCCGATCACTGGCGATCCGATAGCTCACGTTGAGCTGAACATTGAGCACGTTTTTGTCACCGCTCAGTAACTCAGCATTCTGCGACGAACGGAGCACCTGCAGAAACGGCTCGTCCGGGCCTGCTTCGCCCAACTCCGAACTGCCAACCGACACCGTCCGAACTTCGTTAATCCTGACCCGCTCAACCTGAGTCATCGGCCACGGCAAGTGAAAATACAATCCGCTGTTTCGAAGCAGGACGACTCCGTCAGCAGTCCGCTCTGCCCGCCCGAAGACCTTAAGAACGGCAACCTCGTCAGCACCGACGACGAAGATCCCGGAGCAAACCCAAACGGCCAGTAACACAGCAGCAAGGCCGCACCAGACAAGCCATCGCGAACGACGAGCTTCGACCGGATCAAACGGCGACGGCGTGACCGTCAAGGAATCCGAAACGGATTCGGCATCGACGGTTCTCCCGTCCGCGTCCGAGGGACTACTCATTCGTCGCCTCCCCATCGTCGGTTTTCTCGCGAGGTGATGACTCTTTGGGATCGCCATCCTGCGCGGCGTTGTCAGAGGCTGATGCCGCGTCAGAACTCGGCGTAACGTCTGCCCCTTCGGTATTCGTCGTTGGTGACGCGGTCGATGTGGCGGCTCTGGCAGCCGGGACGCCGTCAACCAGCAACTTCAACAGGCTGCTCGACGCCGAAAGGACGAGCGTCGTCTTTTCATTGATGATTGACTTGTAAGAATCCAGCGTACGGAGCGTTTGGTAGAATTCCGGATCGCGAGCGTGAGCCTCGTTCAGCACAGCCAGAGCTTCGGCTTCTCCGGTCCCTCGAATGCGTTCGGCTTCGGCCTCGGCTCGCGAAATGATTTCGTTGTACTGGCGGTCGGCCTGGCTGCGAATCACAGCGTTTTGGGCGAGACCAGCGCTGCGATATCGACCAGCGATTTTCTGCCGTTCGCTCTTCATTCGCTCGAAGACCGCCTGCTGATTCCCTCGTGGAAAATTGATCCGCTTGATCCGGACGTCGACAATCTCGATCCCCAAACGCTCAAGGACCGACGATTCTTCATCAGGTCGCTGCCGCACGTCGTCGAGCAACTGCTGCGAAACAAGGTCGAGAGACATCTCTGTCGAATCCTTCGGTGGACTCTCTGAATCAGAAACGCTGAGCAGATCCCCCAGCTCAACCATCGCGATCCGCGAAGCCAGCGACGAGCGAACTCGAGTTTCCAGGCGGGCTTCGGCGGTTTCGTTCGTCCCCAAGGAGCGGAAGAATCGAACGGCAGGACGATCGAGCAACTCCGAGTCCGCCGTCGGCTCCGCGATCTTCCAGCAAACGTAGGCATCAATCGTCACGTTTTTGCGATCGCGTGTGAAAACTTCACGACCCAGTGGATCGAATAACTGAGTCCGCCGGTCAAACCGTCGAGCAGTTCCCAACGGCCACGGCAGCTTGACGTTCAGCCCGCGATCGTCCGGATGGTCGAGCACCGCCACCACCTTGCCGAGTCGTTCCAGCAGGACGACTTCCGTCTCGTCGACAAAAACAATCGCCGTCGACAGCCAGGCAACGAAACCGAGCCCCAGCACCGCAGCCAGTGACTGAACGACAGCGCGAGGCACGGCTCGCGGCTTATCGTCGGAATTGTTTGTTTCTGAATCGCTCATGGAATTCGTTTCAGAGTTGAGTGGAAGTAATGAAGGGGAGGTCCCCTCACGCCACAAAGCCGTTAAAAACACGACTACTGATAACCCGACGCGTGAGTTTTGAAGTTGCACAATTCTGGAGTCGCGAAGCGACGGTAGCCCGCAGATCCTGGACAAGAACCTCACATCGAGCCGCGAAGCGGCGGCAGCAAATCACAATCCACAAAATGCTGTCGCCGCTTCGCGGCTCAGGCGTGTTTTCCGCCTATTCCCACGGCTGACGCCGTGGGCTATCTGCTGCCGTCGCTTCGCGACTGGAAACGCGCAACTTCAAAACTCACGCTTCGAGTTACCATTTTACAACGGCCTGCTATCTCTCTCCCCTCCCAAAGTTTGATTTGGAAATTCAGTGTCATCACTAGGGAAAGGGGGCTGCTCCTCGCCCGGAGTCATTATTGGTTGCAGAAGCGTCGGAGTCGAAAACTGGTCCGGATCAATCAACAGCAGTCGTTGCCGACCGGCGACTGCCGGATCGATGATCGTTATCGACTGCCCGGCCAGTGCCTCGACGACTGCCTGAAAGTAGAGCGTCGTTCCCGTCAGCGTTGGATGACTTGCGTGCTGGGTCACCAGGCTGCTGAATCGAGCAACCGAAGACGCCGCGGCGGTGACTCGTCGTGTACGTTGTTCATGGGCTCGGTAAATGATCGCCGCCGCTTCGCCGGAAAGCTCCATCCGCCGGTCTGCCTCTTCGTGAGTAAGCTCGGCCCAAAGCTCGTCCGTCAAACTCCAGTTCGCAATCTGGCCGGTTGTCGACTCACGATCGGCCCCGTCAGATTCGGCCGAACTACTCAGCCTGCGGATAGCGTCCTCGCCAGCTGCACTGAGCACAGTCTGCGAATAGTACGCTTCCGCTTCGTTGATAAGCTGTTCGTGAAGCTCGACCGCGTCCGCCACCTGCCGATAAGACGAGACGACCGGTCTCGGCGGATGCACATCCAGAAGACTGACCTCTGAAACTTCAACGCCCAATCCATAGTTCGAAAGCGCGTCCGCGATGTCCTGTCGCACTCGCCGTTCGATCGACGGTCGCGATTCCGTCATCACCGTATCCAGCGACACCGTCGCGATCGTTTTGCGAATCGAACTCTCGGCGACCGACCGAATCAAGGTCTCGGCGTCGCCGCACGAGAACACAAACTTTCGCAGGTCATTGATCTGGTAAGAGACTTCTGCCGTCAGTTCGACCGGTACTTCGTCGCCGGTCAACGTCATCGATTCAGCCGCAAGTCCCTCGTGCTCCTGCTCGTCGTGATCGCTGGTCCATTCGATCGGCGCTCCACTGGATTGTTGACCGTCCGCCGTCGTGCTTTCCGATGATCGAAACCCGATCTGCACAACTCGCAACGTTCCGACCCGCTCGCCCCGAACTTCTTCAAACGGTGCCGGCCAGCGCCAATGCAACCCGGACTCCAATGTCGTCTCGAATTTCCCGAAACGTGTCACGACGGCCTGCTGATCTTCCTCGACCAGACACACGCCCGACGTGAACCACGCCAACGCAAACACAGCGCCGGCAAGTCGAACAATCACACGAGCATTCTCGACCAGACGAAACACAATCCTGCTCGGCGAAAGAATATCGACCAGCCACTCGACTGTTCCCTCCAGCGACTGTGTGAACTGCCCGAGTCGCGTCTGCTCCCAACGTTCAAACCACAGCAACCGCAGAGCGTTGATCATGACCGCCAGGGACGCCACTTCGTGGAAGATGGCGGCCGCTCCCGGTGTCAGAATTCCGGTCGCCCCCAGAACCATCCCGACGCCATTCATCCCGAACGCAAACAGGTAAATGCTTTGACGAATCGTGAGTACCAGACGGCGTGAAAGGCGAAGCAGACCGGGGAGCGGCTTCAACGGATCGCCCATCAGAATCAGGTCGCCAGCGGCCGCCGCGATCTCACTGCCGACTCCGCCGAGAGCGATGCCCACCGTCGCCGTCGCAAGTGCGGGTGCGTCGTTCACGCCGTCGCCGATCATCGCAACCTTTCGACCGTCGGTCTCGGCATTCTCGATCCATGCCGCTTTATCTGCCGGCAGCAAGGAAGCCTCAACGGCATCGAAGCCTGGGAGTGACTTCTGCAGCTCACCCGCGACGGCTTCGCGGTCGCCAGTCAACAACGCGAATGACGAAATCCCTGAGTAGCGAAGCTGAGTGATGACATCGCTGGCAGATTCTCGAATGGTGTCTCGAACGCCGACGACGCCGATCACACGACCGCCAACCGCGACGATCAGAGACGATTCGCCCTGCGCGTCCAGATCGATCAACGTCTCAGACACTTCATCCGGCAACTCGATGCCTGAGGTGTCGATGAGCCGTCGGTTTCCGACGACAAGGGCCAGCCGACCGTCTGGATCCGAGGAGAGTCCTGCGGCCCAATTGCCAAGATCCGACTGAGTGGTTCGAGCGGTCACTCCGGAACCGGGATGCGTTTCGAAATCGTACACGCCCGGCACGACGCATTCTCGAGCAGCCGCTTCGCGACAGACCAGCCGAGCAATCGGATGCTCACTGCGTCGTTCGGCGATGGCCGCAGTCCGTAGCAATTCCGTTTCGTCGACATCTTCCACGAATGAAACGATGGAGCCCGTTTCCAGCTCGCCTTTCGTCAGCGTTCCAGTTTTGTCAAAGGCAATGGTGTCGACTGTTGCCAGCCGTTCGAGCGCGATCGACCCTTTGACAACGACGCCGGATCGAGCGAGCCAGGCCATGGCCGCCATCACCGCGCTGGGCGTCGCCAGAATCAATGGGCAGGGGCAAGCAACAACCAGTACGCTGAGTGCCGGAAGAAAACCCGGCCGCCATTCGCCCGTGCTGAGTCGCCAGCCAATCAAAGTGCAAACAGCGACCGCTAACACAATCGGAAGGAACATCCGTGCGAAGCGATCTGCCGTTCGTTCGAGCGGCGCTTTGCGTTCGGTAGCTTCTGCGACGAGCTTGACGACTCGCGAAATCGTAGAGTCGGTCGCCGCTTTCGTTGCCTCAATCTCCAACGCTCCGAATTGATTCAACGTTCCGGCAAACGCTTCATCACCAACCGTCTTTTCAACAGGCAGGCTCTCGCCGGTTAAGGCGCTTTGATCAACCGCCGAGCTTCCGCCGCGAACAACTCCGTCAAGAGGGATTCGTTCACCAGGCCGCACCAGAACAACCTGCCCGACTGACACGTCGGCCACGGCGACTTCTTCTTCTCTTCCATCGTCAATGACGTGAGCCGTCGGCGGACAAAGATTGAAGACTCCACGAATTGCACGCTGAGCACGATCGATCGTGAAGCCTTCGATGCTCTCGCCGCACAACGCGATGAACACGACCAGCGCCGCAGTCGAATGCTCGCCCAGAACGATCGCCGCCAGGCAGGCTATTGTGAGTGCGAGATCCGCTCCGGCTTTTCCATCGAACAGGTTCTCGAGCGTCTGATAGAGAATTCTCGCACCACCGAGCACGGCGGCGAGCAGGGCTAACCGAAAACCGCCGAGCGTCTGATATTCAGACCACGCCGATACGCCCGTCTCTTCGAGAAAGCTGATTCCAAGGTCGACTGCGAACAGCGCACCGACGATGAGCGTCAGCAGGTAAATCGGCGCAGAGCGGTAGTGAAACCCGCGTCCGGCATCGGCCGCAGAGCCACCCATGGGAGTCTCATCGAGAAACTCGCGGCAGGATTCAGGACAGTAATGCATGAAAGTCCAACGTCAGGAAATACAGACTTCGATGCTACCGAAGCACGAATCCGCTTTCCACGAGCACGCCGACCTCTGGCACTGTTGTCTTCTCTGTGGGCGCATGAGCTGACAGTTTGACAGGTCACGATCTCGTCGCGGGCATGAGCGACAGCCCGACTGACGGTGACTACTCGGCGGTCGCTGCGGCTGTCGACTGCCGCTTAACCTTGCCCGGCGACACTTCAGCGATTTCCGCTGCAGTCGACTTTCCGCCGACTGGCTCGGCGCTCGCAAACGGCTTGATGCCGGGGTACTTATACGTGGGCAGAGCCGGTTTGGGCTTCGGTTCCGACTCCACGCGGCATTCAGGGAGAGCATCTCTCAGCTTTCTCATTCCCGCATCCGTCATGTCAGTATCGCTAACGTTGAGATACTTGAGCGACGTGAAACCGGCAATCACGGGAATCGAATCGTCAGTCACAACGGTGCCGTCCAGCCCGAGATGGGTCAGTTCTGCAAACCCTTTCAAACCCGCCAGCCCCACATCGGTTATCCCCGTGTGCGAGAGCTGCAGCGCCTTCAAACTTTTCAGCCGCGTGACGTGCGGCACGACGTTGTCTGTCACCGCAGTTCCCGTGAGGTAGAGCATTGCCAGATCCGGCAATCGTTCGATGTGCCTGAGACCGTCGTCGGTGACAAGCGACCAGTTCAACCGAAGAAGCTTCAGGCTCACGATTCCTTCAATGCTGGCCAACCCTTTATCGTTCGTCGACGTCCACTGCGCACTGACGAGGATGAGGTTGTCCAGGTTTCGCAATTCAGCAAGCCCGTCAGCCGAAATCCGCGTTGCGTCGGTGACCAGAAAGAGGTTCTGCAAATAGCGAAACTGCGACATCACGTCCGTGCGGATCATTCCCGTGGTCGTGAGATGCTCGTTGAAAAGCGTCACCAGGATTCCCGGTGTTCCAATCAGCAGATCATCGACTTCCGCAACTTTGCAACCAAGTTCCTTGAGCTGCTCAATCGCTTTTCGTTCTCTGAGTTCGATCTGGTCACTGGTCAGCTCCAGCGGTCCGTTCGTGTCTTTGCCACACCCGACCGTACTGAACAGTCCGGTCAGAACAACGAGCATCAGGACAAGACCTGTCACGTTTCCAATTGATATCCAACGAAGCATTCTACGCAATCTCCGATCTATTCGGCGATTTCAAAATCGATAACGTGACTTCCAGCTTCGATCGTGACTTCGCGCGTGACCCGAACCGTCCCCACCATGATCTGCACTTCATGCGTGCCGATGACAACTCCTTCGTTGTCGTCGTCGTAGAAGACTTCGTACGTTCCGTCGGCTTCTGCAATTGCAAAAGAGGAACTGCCTGAGGTTCCCCCGTCGCCACGGCTGCCAACTTGCGGAAAGAATCGAAGTGAACCGGCAACGCCTTCACCATCGCTGGTAACTCGACCAGTTACCTCGGCCAGCTCCGGCAACCCTGGCCCATCGCCCATCATGCCCGAGAACATCCAGTAGGCCAGGAAAAACACAATAGAAGCAGCGGCAACAGCGGGGATGATCCGCTGCAACAGCAGATAATTGATCTCAGAGAAATCGTAGCTTACTCCTTCGGGTGTCGCTGGATCTTTGAAGTCTTCCGGGCGGTTTCGCTTGCCACTCTTAGAGAGCAGACTGCTCGCAATCGATGCCGCGTTGGCTCCGGAGCCGGACTCAACTTCAGCTCCTACCTCAGTCTCACTCGACTTTGGCTTGCTCTTCTTTCGCGGCGCAGGCTCATCTTCCTCATCGTCATCCGTGATCACCGGCGGAACGTAGCGGGGACGAGGCTCCGGCTCCTTCAGACTGAAGAAGTCGTCACCGAAAATGGCGTCTTCCTCTGCTTCCTCGGCGCTCTTCTTCGGCGCGTCAGGGTTTGAAGATTGCGGCTCATCACCTCCGAGAAGCGTCTCTTCAGAGTCGTCGGAAGGAGCATCGGGAATCAGGATTTTCTCCTGACACTTCGGGCAATTTCCCTCAGTACCGGCCAGCTTGTCCTTGACTTTCAGAGACGTACCGCAGTGATCACATTCGCAACGAATTGTCATGCCGCCCCTCAAATATCACAGCGACCGGGACACTACTTTTAAAGAAACCTGGCAGCCGAACTGAGCCGGCTACCAGGAGCTTTGAAAATCCAACGAGAATCGTTCGGCAACCTGAATCAATTAGCGCCGAAGCTACCCACCGCCACCCCGGAAGAGATATTTCCAAGATTTGCGAGGACACCATCATTGATATTCTGACTCAGCGAACGGACCGATCCATCGCCAAGACAGAATTGGGCGAGTCCCGAATGTTCGCTGGCAGGCGAGCTATAGTGGTCCCCTTTGTTGATTCCGCCTCTGGCTCTATTGAGTGAAGGTGGGCCGTTAGTCGGCGGCAGAGTTGAAGGTGTTGGCGAAGTCGTAAAGAGCGTTGCAGCGCCCCCCCATGCCCAGCCATCACTACTCGTGCGCCGAGGATCAAGGACAGCTCCAGCCACTCCAGTCGCCCGACGGAACCTTGCCAACTCTCCGACCATCAAGACGTTGCTCGAACCATCAGTTATATCAGTGACACGAGTCGCGCTATTAGCAAACAGAATCCCCATGTTCTGTCCGTTCTGGGCATAAATCGAATTGACCGGCAACGCAGCCTGGGCTGCCGTCAACGTGAATACAGGCCTCAAAACGGAGCCATTGCCAAAGGTAGTTTCCGCGCCGTCATTGATGATGATTCCTGACCCGGCGCATCCTCCGTAGTCATTCCCACCCTTCGTCGCACGGAGATCGATCCGGTACGTGTTGTTAAACTTCAGCGGCTCCATCGTGGATCGGCGTGATGGACAATAGAACGCTTTTATATCAGTAAGAACGGGCGGATTGGTGACGACCAGAGGACATTGCTGCACGAAGATCGGTGGTGGAAACGCATGATCATAGACGTTGCCTTCGCACTCCGAGTACGACTGGTAAACATCCGCGTAATCCATAAACGGCAGTATGTGCAGCATCCAACTATCGCCGTGAAGGGCGTTGATTCCGGCACTGGAGGGATCGATGCCTTCGGTCGGATCATTCGTTTGCAATGCCGTGGTGCCTGTACTCACCAATAATCGCGACACGATCATTCCTGGAGGAAAAACTCCGTGGGCGGTGTGGTAATTGTGCAGTGCGAGGCCCATCTGCTTGAGATGGTTCTGGCACTGGCTCTTGCGGGCGGCTTCTCGAGCCTGCTGAACGGCTGGAAGAAGGATGGCGATCAGGATCGCGATGATCGAGATCACTACTAATAGCTCGATCAATGTGAACCCACGACGAACAGTTCGACGACTCATGGCAGATACTCCCGAAGACGGTTTGGTTGAACTCGATCCCGGCCAGACCCGGCTCAGACAGATCAGGAAGAGAATGAATGATAAGGCAGCCGTTTGATTTTCCGAATATTTCGTTAACCCGCCTGAACGATGGTACTTGGCGCCGGATTGAACCGTCAACAAGAAACTGAATAGCCAGAACTTCAGACACCGCACCGCAGCCAGTCGAGGTCAGGTCAGCCAGCAGCATCTTCCTGCCGCATTTCCTGTGCAAGACACAACAGTGCAACCAGATCATAGAGCGAGTGTGCGATGATGAGCGCCGTGAGGTTGACAGAGTCAGCAAAGTCGAGCAGGCAACTGAAGTAAAGGCCGATGCAAAAGGAACAGACGGCATAACTGCGAGAGATCCAGTGCAGAACTCCGAACAGCACATTCGGAACAATCAGAGCCACGAGTAATCCGTGACCGCCCAGCCAGCTCTGCAGAAAGCCTCGAAACAGAAGTTCCTCTCCAAATCCGGCAAACAACGAAACCACCACGAGCTCTGCAAACGTCACTCGGACGACGACTGGCCCCAGAAGTTCGCTCGACAGATGCCAGAGTTCCCTCAGCCAGACAGTCCGAGACCGCCGCTCGAGATACAGCAAAGCGAACATCGGCAGAGTGATGGTCAGGGCTGCGGCCCACGTCGCTGGCTCAAGGATGTCGGACCGATTCAACGAGCCTGCCGCCGGAACTCCGGTTAAGAGTCCGCCAATAAAAGCAAGACCAACGCAGACTGCGAGCGCTCCTGTCGAAATCGCCATCAGAAAGAAGCGACCATGCGGGTCGCGATCCGGCTGTGAGAGTTCCGGCTGTGGGGGTTCCGTCGCTTCGTCAGGCATCATGTGCTTTCTGTGGCCGACCGGTGGTCGCGAAAACCGGCACAGCCAGACTGGCGATGCCAGACGCGCATCCAGACACAACCGATGCAACACCTGTTGGACAGGAAGGAGTCGATTTTCGTTGAACCCAGGTCGATATCATGAAGAGCCCGCATGGCCGGTGAATTTTTGGCGATCAAGAGTAGACCGGATAACTGCCCACTTCAGACGCTTCGGCTCTGACATCCGGCCAGATCGCCTGGACACGCCCAAAAGTGACTCTGTTTCGCACCAGGATTGACTACCTCTGAGTTCGACCGTCCACACCAGTCATGTTCCCGTGATCGCCGTCGTCGTTCTCCCCCCCCTCTGAACGGCGACGGCGATCTTTTTATGCGCCCAGAGCATCTCGCAAAGCGGCAGGGCGAGAAACCCGGATCCGTCGATCGAAATGGCGAGCTGAAGACTCAAACCGCCAATGAATTAAGCCACGGAGAACACAGAGGTCTCAGAGAAACTCACGTGAAACTCTCACTCGGTGGCCTCTGAGTTCTCTGCGGCTCAAATCCGGGCGCCGGTTCTGTGGCGTGAGACGAAGCATAGAACTGCTCGAAGGCTACCACCACAGTCATACTCGCCACTTCGCAACTGAGTCAGGCAAGTTTCCCAAAGCGTCAGAGCCACGCGGCCGCCGCGTAATGAGCGGTCACGATTCCGGCAGCCGCCGCAGCACCGACTCGAATGTTGTCGTCGATGCGTGACTTGACCGACTCGCAGATCGCTGCAAAGAGTGTTGCCGATCCGCCAACGGCAAGAGCCAGCGGAAACGAAACCGCCGGACGTGACTCGCCCCAGTAGACCATCGCGGACCACGGCACGGCGAACGCCAGGAAGCACAGGAAACCGGCCCAACTCTTTTGCTGGTTCCATGGAAGCCGAGGGCCGGGCAGCAGCAGACCGCCGACAGTCGCGAATCCGTCGCCAAACGAAATGATCGCCAGAGTCGCCAGTCCAAGTTGAGCGTGCGCGGGGATCAGCATCAGCAGCAGAAACACCGGCACGGTGTAACCAAGAATACAGGCCGGATTGCTGGACTCACCTCGGCGAGCAATGCGGCGGTACTTAACCGCCGTCGCGATGCCGATTCCGCCTATGATCAGTCCGAGCCACGCACGGCAGTCCCACGAAAGCGGATCGCGATGCGGGATGAACCATAGAATCGTCGGCAGAAGTCCCGGCAGAATGTGAAGCAGTCTCCGCTTGCACTCGGTTGCCGACATCCGACCGAACATCTGAGGCCTTCTCCCGGCGAGATCGATGTGCGGAGCCGGAACTGCGTTTGTGACCGCTCCCGACCGCAGATTCTCAGACCGAGTCTGCGACTGTGCGGGTGAAGCCTGAGAAGCGGCAGCGGACGATGAGGGTGTTGCAAAGTCAGACATCGAATTCTCGATCTGGCACGAAGCTCAAAGGCGGCCACGCAGGGGAAGTCCGTTTCCAACGGTGCAGATTCACTCAACTTTGTATCGACCGGCCCGACTGAGCGGAATCAGGCAAATTGACACCCTGATTGAGACTGCTAAAGTCGTTCCGGTGGGCCCGGCGGAACCACGACAAGACGTTCCCTCGCCAGCCAATCAACTCTGCCTGGGCGATCGCCAGAGCAGTTGAATCCTCATAAACCTGTTTCGGCCAATGTGTTCCGACACGAACGCATCGCCAGTCTGGCTCGCACTTCATGTCCCAGGAAATTCCCGACTTTTACCTCGGCACTCGCATCGACGGCGTGCATCTGAACGCAGAGCAGCTCAATGTGAGGTCAACTGACCTGAACGATTTGATCGGTTCTGTCAGTCACACCGAGGCCCTTTTCAACATTCTGCTGAACCGCTTGCCTTCCGAAGACGAACGACGGCTGTTCGACATCGTGCTCGTCGCGTTCCACGCCGGCTGGGGAGTGCTGCCACCGACCACGCTCGTCCCGCGAATCGTCGCCGGCACCGGAGTCAACACGGCTCAGGCAATGGCGGCCGGATTCCTGGCCAGCGGCCCGTACCATGTTGGAGCGATCGAGCACGGCATGAAGCTCTACAAGGCGATCGCCGAAGAGTTCCTCGCTCAGCAGTCGGACAATCCAACTTCCGCTGACGTCGAGCAGTTCGCCTTCGACGCGACCGCACGCCGCATTGAATCCGGCGAGATTCTCGGCGGTTATGGACACCCTCTATTACGGAAGGATCCCCGCCCGATTCACATGCGGAGACTGATGTGCGAGATGAATGCCGAAGGCATCTACGTCGACATCTACGACGGCGTCGTTCGAGCGATGCTCGACAAGAAGGGCGTCGTTCCGAACGTCGACGGCATGACCGGAGCGATCCTGCTGCACCTCGGATTTCAGGTCGAGCACGGAACCGGCCTCTTCCTGCACGCTCGATCGGCGGCGATGCTGGCACACATCATCGAAGAACAGACCGAGATGCCGTATCAGACGATGCGGCGGTTCATGTTCATGCCCATCGCGATGCCAAAGCTGTTCAACGCCGACTTCAAGAAGCTCAACAAAAAGTTCAACGGCCTGCGAGACTCAAAAGTCTTTCAACTCATGAAGAATGCAGTCAACTCGTCAACGCGGAAAGCCAAAGAGAAGGCCGCCGAGAAGGAGCAGACCGACCAGAAACAGATCGACGAGCACCGCAAAGCTCGAGCATCCGAGCCGGTCGACGTTTCAGTCCTCGGCGGCAACGCCGAATCGGTCGACCGCACGACTCGTCAGAAAGGCTTTGACACCGAAGAAGAACTCACCGACGCGCTGCCCGAAGAAGGTCTCTTCTCGGAAGAACTCGTTTCTGACTGCTCATCCCCCGAGTTGCTGGCCGGCGCCGCGTTCTTCCTGTCGAGTTGCCTCCAGTCAATAACCGAAGACGAAACAGGCGAGGCAGACGGCTCGCAGAAGGCGAAAACCGAAGCACTGGTCAATTCAGCCCTCGAACTGGTCCGTCAGGCTGCCGACACAAGCAACTCACAGGGGATATGAACATTTGCAGGCTGGAACAAGCTCCGCGCTGTTCCGGCAATCCTAACGGTTTCGACTCTCGACTGCCGGAATAGCGCGGAGCTTGTTCCAGCCTACTATCATGCCACCATCTCTACCAATGTAGGAAATTAACCACACAGGCACAGAGAACTCAAAGATTCTTCTCGGCAGTATTTCTTCGTGACCTCTGTGCCTCTGTGGTTAGAAATCTTAGAGTTGAACAAAGAAGAAGACTTAAGCAAGGAGCCTTCTTTTTCAACGGCTGACCACGCGGGATGACAGAAAAGGCGAACATGCCAGATTCATATATTGTGCGTTACGGATCGACTCGAACCGTCGCTGAGTTCAGCTTCAAAGGGCCTCAACAGTTTGAGCGATCAGACTCAGTGCTGATCCGAAGCAGCCGAGGTACCGAATGGGGAGAAGTACTCTGCCCGGCGTCCGACGCGACTCGCAAGTATCTGAAAAGCGAAGAACAGGCCGGTCGAATCCTGCGCGGCGCCGACGACGAAGCATCAGCCAAACGCGACGAAATGCTGGCTCGGGAGCAGGACGTTTTCAAAGAGGGTCGGCAGATCATTCGCGACCACAAGCTGAACATGAACCTCGTCGACGTCGAATGCATTTTCGGCGGTGAACGAGTCGTCTTTTACTACCTGGCTGAACAACGGGTCGACTTCCGCGAACTCGTCAAGACGCTCGCTCGGAAGTTTCAGTCGCGCATCGAAATGCGGCAGATCGGCGTTCGAGACGAAGCAAAACTGCTCGCCGATTTCGGAGACTGTGGACGTCCCGTCTGCTGCGGCACACACTTGACCGAGATGCCGCCCGTCTCGATGAAGATGGCCAAAATGCAGAAGGCAACACTCGACCCGAACAAAATTTCAGGACGCTGCGGACGTCTTAAATGCTGCCTGCGTTACGAATTCGACACGTACGAAGAATACCGCCGCGAACTCCCGTCCAACGGCACGATCGTCGTCACGAAGCAGGGCCAGGGCAAAGTCGTCGCCCAGGAAATCCTCGCTAAAAAAGTGCTCGTCTCCTACGACGGCGGTCGCCGTATGATCGTCGACCTTTCGGAAATCCTGACTACAGTCAGCACGAAGAAAGGTGGCTCCAACGCCGGCGGAAAGTCGAAACCGAAACAGGAAAGCTCGCCGGACGCACCAGGCAACGATGCTGGCCAGAAATCGAAGCCGACTGAAGCGGCAAAGAGCCCAACACCTGGCGATTCAAACCCCGATCGACCGCAACCGTAGGGTGGGCACCGCCCACCAGATTGACTTACCGCCACTCTGGAACCCGCCCTCGTGCCGATCATCCCACTTGAACTCCTTGCGGCAGGCGAACGAGCCCGCATCGCCGAAATCGACGGTGACGATGCCTTCGTCAATCGCTTGAACGAAATGGGCCTGAGCGAGGACGTTGAGATAAAAATGGTCCAGTCAGGCAGCCCGTGCATCATCGCTCTGGACAATCACCGCCTCAGCTTCCGAGGAGAGGAAGCTGGCATGATTTTCGTAGATACTGACTAAGCAGCTAACCAACCTGGAGCCGGGCTGCTTCAACCATTCGACGTGTTGAATTCGGGAATTGAGTCCCCATGTCCGTCGCAACGCCCGCCCAAACCGCGGAGACTCGCATTCTGCCGATCCGGCGGCGAGCGGACCTTGCGTGCCACGAGCAGCACATCGGCGGCAGCCGCTACTGGCACGTTAAAGACCCAATTTCACTGAGGTATTATCAGCTCAGCCCGGAAGAACACGCTGTGCTGATGATGCTGGACGGGACGGTCTCGCTGCAGGAAATCCGACGACGATTCGAAGTCGAATTCGCCCCTCAGCGACTGTCGCTTCCCCAGGTGCAGTCGTTCCTTGCGATGCTGCACAGCTCCGGCCTGGTCATCTCCGACTCGCAAGGCCAGGCAGAGATCCTGGTGTCACGAACCCGCAACGAGAAAAGCCAGCGACTGCTCAAACAGTTCTCAAACGTGCTGGCCATCAAGTTTCGAGGATTCGACCCGCACGGATTTCTCAACTGGCTGGTTCCACAAACCCGTTTTCTGTTCGCTCCGTGGTGTGTCACGTTTTGCGTCGGCCTGATGCTGGCAGCCGGAGTTCTGGCGGCGGTCCGCATCGACACACTCCAGTCCAGGCTTCCGCACTTTCACGAATTCTTCGGCGCAACAAATTTGATTCTCCTGGCGGCAACACTGGCCGTGACAAAAGTGCTGCACGAACTCGGCCACGCGGTTTCCTGCCGGCACTTCGGCGGCGAGTGTCACGAGATGGGTGTCATGCTGCTTGTCCTGACGCCGTGCCTTTACTGCAACGTTTCGGACGCCTGGATGCTGCCCAGCCGCTGGCAACGTATCGTCATCAGCGCCGCCGGGATTTATGTCGAGCTGCTGCTGTCGGCGGTGTGCCTGTTTATGTGGTGGTTCACCGTTCCGGGCGCATTCAACTCGCTGTGCCTCAACGTCGTCTTCGTTTGCTCGATCAGCACGCTTCTCTTTAACGGCAATCCGCTGCTTCGATACGATGGCTACTACATCCTCTCGGACCTTGTCGAGATCCCCAATCTTCGGCAGCAGGCAGGGGCACTCTTTCGCAACTGGATGAGCGTCTGGTTTCTCGATACCGAACTCGCCAACCAACGACTCCTGCCACAACGCCGCCAGGCGTTCCTCGTCACCTGGCACGTCGCCTCATGGCTGTATCGCCTACTGGTTATTTGGGGAATCATGTGGTTTGTCCACCGCGTTCTTGATCCTTATGGTCTGGAACCTTTCGTCGTCGTACTGGCCGCCTTGACGGTGACCGGAATGTTTCTCCCAGCAATCGTCAGCTTGTTCAATCTGCTGACCAGCCCGTTCTGGAGTCGAACTGTGAACTGGTCGCGATTCCGAATTCGGACGCTGTTCGTCTTCGGCCTGATCGTCGGCGGCCTGATGATCCCGTTTCCGTTTTCAGTTCGGACGCCCGCTGTCATCCGCCCCGAAAACGCTCGCAGCGTCTTCGTTCACCAGGAAGGAACGCTGCTTTGGGCCGTCGCCCCCGGCACGCCGGTCGAGCAGGACCAGAAACTCGCAGAATTTCAGAACCGCCCACTCGACAGACTGATCGTGAAGCTCGAAGGCGAAGTCGCCCTGCTCGAACAACGGCTCAGGAACTTCGCCGATCGACGGTTGAGAGACGGCGACACCATCGACGCCTTGATCCCGGCCACGCAGGAACGTCTCCAGGAGAAGAAGGAAGAACTCGATCATCGCATCGCCGATCGAGAGCGGCTGACCCTCCGAGCCCCGATCGCGGGTGTCGTCATCCCTCCGGCCGCCGTGTCTCGCACGAACGAGCAGACAACGGAATCGACCGAACTTCCACGCTGGAGCGGCTCACCGCTCGACGAAACGAACCTCGGAACAACGCTCGCCACCGGCACCGAACTATGCATGATCGGCCAGTCGGACGAGTTCGAAGCCATCATCGCGATCGACCAGGGAGACGTTGAATTCGTCGTTCCCGGCCAGAAGGTCGAGCTGCTGATCGACCACGTTCCCAACGAAATCCTCTCCGGCGAAATCGTCGACATCGCCGAAATCGATCTCGACGTCGCACCGCGAGAACTGATCGAGCATGACGAATTCCCCACGCGTCTCGACGCCGAAGGAATTCCCCGCCCACTGGCAACAGCCTACCAGGCCAGAGTCCGCCTGAACCCGGTCGCCTCGCAACTCATCGTACGAGCGACCGGGCTGGCAAAGATCCATTCCGTTCCCCAGTCCGCTGGCCAAAGACTGCTGAGATTCTTCCGCCAGACATTCCGCTTCCGATAGCCAATTCCTGAGCAGGGCCTGAGTAGGGTATGTCAAGCGCAGCGCAGGCGTACCAACCTGCATGGTCCGATCCTGGTGAAAATGGCACGCCCGCGCTGCGCCTGACATGCCATCCGAAAGCCGACAAATAACTTTCAACTCTCAACTATCCGCTATCAACGCTTCAAACCCAGATCATCATTCGTTCGCGCAGTTCCGGGGGCACGCGTTTCGCGACGGCTTTCTCAAGCTGGAAGTCGTGATATCGCGTGCTCAGATGGCCGACGATGATCAGTTCGTTTTTGAATTTTTCCTTCCGCTCGACAAAATCGTCGAGGTGCATGTGCCCGAACTTGTGAATCTTTTCCTTCCGATGTTCGGGCCGAAAGAACGTCAGCTCGGTAATCAGAATCTGAGATTCGAAACACGGCTCGTAACCGTCCAGCCCTGCCGGTGACGTGTCGCCGGTGTAGCAGACAAGCGGCACTCGAACCTCCGAAGTCACATCCTCACCCGCGAGTTTGCGGTCACGAATCTCGTTCTGCGGGAGACCGACCAGTTCCGGCTTCAGCTTTCTCCGACGATCCCACACCTGATATCCGACGGACGGGACCGTGTGCTTCGTTTTGAAAACCGTCACTACGTGCTCGCGAGAGAGTTCGAACTCGTCGCCCTCTTTGACTCCTTTGAGTTCGCAAACCATCCGGCCGCGATCAAGCCGCTGCCACGCCTGCAGCAGTCGATCCGTGTTCTCGACGATTTCCTCAGGGAGATAGATCGTCGGCGGCTCCATCTTCATCATTCGCCGTCGAGCAACAAACGCCGGCAACGCCGCCATGTGGTCGAGGTGTCCGTGCGTGATGAAAATCGTCGACGTTCCTGTAAAATCCCACGGGCTTCCGCCGAGATCGAAGCAGACTTTCAACTCTGGAATACGCCAGTAACTCTGCACCGCCGCCCGAGAATAACCCTCGATCGTCAGTCCTTTGAATTCGTGCGTTTTGATCGGAAGGTTTTCAACCATGAAACTATCGATGACCGTTCTTTTGTGCCGCCACTTCGTCGAAACCGTGAGCCGCAGACGCTAGCCTCGGGCCTCTGGAACTTTCGCAACCGACTTGCCCGCGGCTAGCGCCGTCGGCTCACAGACCACGGAAACTCTATTAGCTGACTTTCGTTAACCGACCGGACGCGATGCTCTTTGCCTCGGCGTAGCAAAGTTTCAAAGCATCGCGAGCCAACGCCCCTGACAACATTTCCGGTGCCTTACCGGAAACGACTCCGTTGACCGCAGCCTGCAACTCGGCCGTGAATGCCGAACACCACTCGCTGCCGCCTTTGAGTTTTGGAGTTGTGACTTTTCTGCCCTTGTTCGTCATGAGCGTCAATTCACGGTCGACTTTCCATTCGCCGTCGTACGTTCCCGCACTGAATGCGATCGTCGCTTCCTCGAGAAACAATTCGAAGCCATGAGCAAATGCAAGTCCCTGGGCCGCGATCCCGCCACTCACGCACGAAACCGCCAGATCAGGATCATCGTAGACATAGTTCGAATGGACATGGTTCACGAATCCTTCGATCAAAGTTCCCTGTGAAAATACCTGCTTAGGGACGCCGCAGAGCGTGCTGATGAAATGGTTGTCGTGAATGTGCAGGTCAACTCCCCAGCCGCCAGCATTCCGAAAGTCGGAAAGACTCGACGACCACGCCGGTGGAGCAATGACTCGCCGAAAATGTGCGGCTCTCAGTTTTCC
>Ga0316208_1001551_pt1 | contig 21227 bp, 18 predicted proteins | sample 3monopyrite_MG_FD_204944 | JGI IMG/M metagenome (GOLD analysis project Ga0316208, IMG submission 204944) | Microbial mat bacterial communities from mineral coupon in-situ incubated in ocean water Damariscotta River, Maine, United States -... | ecosystem: Environmental > Aquatic > Marine >...
CTGGGCTCAACGTCTACTTGGCGCTGATAATGCTGAACAACTTCGCGGCATGGATCTAATGTTGGCCCTATGCAAACAGACAGAAAAATCAGCGGCGGCTGTCGGGTTTTATGGCGCCACGCCAGAATTGTTAGAACAATTAACGAACAAACTTACACTGAAATACTCTGAGCTAAAAATCACCTGCACAATTGCGCCACCTTTTCGGGCATTATCTTCAGAGGAAGACAATGAAATCATCGAGCAAATAAATACGTCTGGAGTAGATTTTTTATTTGTTGGACTGGGCTGCCCTAAACAGGAACGCTGGATGGCTGAGCATAAAAATAAATTGCATTGCGTTATGCTCGGTGTCGGTGCAGCTTTTGATTTCATTGCGGGTAACAAGCCTCATGCGCCGCGCTGGATACAATCACTTGGCCTGGAATGGTTGTTTCGTTTGAGCTACGAGCCACAACGGTTATGGCGGCGTTATTTAATTCAAAACCCACGTTTTGTTTGGCATTTTTTATGGCAGTGGCTTCGTCGAAAATGATTACTTCATGAAATAAGTGGGGGTTTTTGGTATGATTCCGGGTTCGGGTATGTGCGGCATGAGATCCTTCGCTGCACTCAGGATGACAACTCTATTATGTCCTCTTGAACGAAGGCATGTAATCCTGAGAACAGAGATATGTCATCCTGAGAACAGAGATATGTCATCCTGAACGGATGTGAAGGATCTGGTTCGCTAACGCTCAGCATGACAGGGGCCAAATCAATATGACGGGCACTGCACTGGACGACAAAGGCACTACACAGAAGGATACATTCACGAAGGGATGCTTTGACTAACCGCTCGAATACTTAAGTAACTTACACCATGACTCAAACAGGCTTGCAGCGCCCCTTTCATAAGTTACTTACGCTGTTTCAGCGTATTGCCGATGCAGCAATTCTTTTTGCGACGCTATTGCTCAGCACCATGTTAATGAAAGTCACCTGGATTCCTGCATACAGCCTGGCTGCGCTTGCCGCCATAATAATGTTTTTAATCGTTGCCAGCCCTGGCAATCTCTATGACCGCTCATGGCGTAGCGTATCTTTTTCTACTGAAATCACCCGCATCTTGCATATATGGCTCTGGGTTCTACTCAGCCTGCTTGCCATCGCTTATGCCACTAAAACATCAACGCTTTATTCTCGTCGCGCAATCACTACCTGGCTAATTCTTGCACCGATATTGATTATTGGCTGGCGCTTAATCGCACAGCTATTGCTGAGCCACATTCGCTCTTTAAATCAGAATGTACGCCGCGTAGCAATTGCAGGCGCTGGGCCGATGGGGATTCAACTTGCTGACGCGATTACCAATCACCCTGGTGCGGGCCTTCAGATCAGCGCCTTTTATGATGATGCCTTGCCTCAGGGAGAACAACCCAACAACAATCTTGGCGTTACCGTTAAAGGTTCGCTTGACGAACTCATTCAGGAGGTTAAAAAAGGTAGCTACGATGAGGTCTACCTTACCTTGCCGATGCATGCGGAAAACCGCATACGTAATGTTCTCGCAGAGCTCGCCGACACATCGATTCCTGTTTATATGGTACCCGATCTGTTCGCCTTTTCACTTTTACATGCTCGCATGTCAGATATAGCCGGCATCCCGCTCATCAGTATTTATGGCACGCCTCACCAGGGCATGGGCGGCATAGCCAAACGCATTGAAGACATTGTGCTCAGCACATTCATCCTTACATTAATTGCGTTGCCCATGCTGCTCATTGCTATTGCTGTGAAGATGACTTCCTCTGGCCCGGTTTTGTTCAAACAACGTCGATACGGTCTTGGCAGTGAGGAGGTCATTATCTGGAAGTTTCGCACCATGAAAGTTTGCGAAGACGATAACACCGTCGTACAAGCCACCCGCGATGACCCACGTGTAACCAAGCTTGGGCGCATATTACGCCGCACTTCACTAGATGAGCTGCCGCAATTCATCAACGTATTACAGGGACACATGTCTGTAGTTGGCCCGCGCCCTCACGCTGTAACTCACAATGAAGAATACCGCAAACTAATTCATGGTTATATGCTGAGACATATCGTCAAACCCGGCATCACTGGCTGGGCTCAAATCAATGGTTGGCGCGGAGAAACTGAAACGCTCGATAAAATGGAAAAAAGAATTGAATATGATCTGGAGTATATACGCCAATGGTCTGTATGGTTTGATCTAAAGATTATTTTACTAACCCCAATACGCGGCATGTTCAGCAAAAAAGCTTTTTAAAAATAGCCTTCACGCCTGACTCATTCAACCCCAAGAATATCAGTAAGGTCTTTTATATACGGGGCAAATTTTTTCCACTTCCCCACTGAATCTTTATACAAGGGTTGACGCACCTGCACCACACTTGCAGTTTGAACCGCTCTTTTATTCTCATGAAATGACAAGCAGGACTCCTCCCACTGCAACCCGCAATAATCCAGCAAGCCCTTTATTTCCTGCTCCGGCTCAGCCACCAAATTCTCATAACTCAAGTCATAAACAAAACCGGGTAATGTTTTATGCCAATGCGCCATGAGCTCTTGATATAACAAATAATAATTTCCCAATTCTTTAAGATTATAGCTGTATGGAAACTCACCTGCGAAAGGCACTTTGAAGCAGGAAAGACAAATATCCACAGGATCACGAACGCAATTAATTACCTTTGCATTAGGTAACAATATTTTTATTAAACCTATAAAAAGATAATTTATGGGGTCTTTATTTGTCAGCAGCGATGCCGTTGGGTCAATAAATTTACGTAAATAAGCAACATACCTACTTCCCAAAGCAGCACTGGTTTGTCTGTTAATCTCAGCAATTTTATGGAGAAAATCCTGCTGCGCAAATTGCTTATCCGCCTTCACCAACGACATATGAATATTGGCTAATTCGCCGCCAGCCTTAACATCTGAATGACTTGAAAGAATTTGCTCTATCAGCGTTGAACCTGAGCGAGGCATACCCAAAATAAAAACAGGCGCAGCATCCTCAACACCAAAGTCATCGCGCATTTCAAAAAAAACACTATCAAAAATAGCCTTTGTTTCTTTAATAAATTTCTTATCATTTTCAATATCAAAATCGATATCTTTTCTACGTAAATCATTAGCTCTGATGTAATGCTCGATGGACTGCTCAAAATCCTGAATATCCTCATAAGCTTTACCTAAAGCGTAATGAAAAAACATTTTATCTTCAGTCTCAAGCCCAGGGGCTTCAAGACTTTCCAGCATACGCCGTATTATCGGATTATCGGCGCTGGTATATTTGACTATTCTGGAATAATTGAAAAAAGAATATGAAAATTCTGAATTAGCATCCATAGCTTTCTCATAATATTCTTTTGACTGATCTATATCGCCTTCTATCCCTAGATTCCTAGCAATATAAGTATAAAGAATATGTGTCCTCTGATTCAGTTTAAGCGCATCTTTATAGGTTTGTATTGCCATGGATGTGTTTTTCAGAACTTCATAGCACTTAGCCAGCAAAATATAACTGTTAACTAACGGCTTTATTTGAACAGACGTTTGCAAGGCCTGGATTGCTTTTGCTGTTTTTGATAAATTTTTATAACACAAACCCAAAGAAGAATAGTCCTCTGCTGTTTTTGTTATAGGCACTAAACGCTCCAACAATTCTATGGCCGGCATCCACTGACTTCGCATCATGGCAACCGATGCCAATATCGCGAGCACCTGAGGGTGAACTGGCGATTCTTTGAGCATGGGACGACAAATCTGCTCTGCTTCTTTAAGCTGTCCACTACGCAAATATTTTTCCGCATCAACAAGTAATGAGCTCATAATCTAAACGGGCCTTTTGTAATGTTATTGAATTTCTTTAACCTTGAAGCCAGTCAGATAGGCGGCAACCGGAAAACGATTTTTTAAAGATATTTTTTTCCAGCTTGTATACTTTATGATCAACTCGTTCACTCCAGGCGACAGCTGCATTTCAACTAACGCAGCTTTGGGGTAAAAAGTCGTACCACCTAAATTCACTGTCGCGCTGTTCACCGGCACTGCACGCCTTGAAAGCAAGGTCCCATTAAGCCCTCCGGAAAACCCCACATTCTGATCCGCTACCGCGCCATACATATTAATTAATACCGCTATTTTTGCTTTTCGTCGCGACTCAATTTTCACGACTGTGTCGGGCCCGTTTGCCCAGCGCCCTCGTGGCAACCCACGTCTTTGTTTATTCAGATCCGTATCGAGATATGGCCCTTCAACCCCCCTCCAATCCCGACTGGTGATTCGAATTGCAGAACAGAGCTTCGCACCAAAACATTCAACAACATCTTTGTTATTTTTTTGTTGTTGCCAGTACAGCCCTGCCAAAGTCTCTAAAGCATCTTGCCTGACTAAAAAGAGTTTTATTTTTGGCAGCTCGGCAACAAACCACTTGCCAGACTCCGTGCTTTTTATCTGCGCAGATACTCCATCTATTTCCACCTTTATCTTGCTGCCCGCAGTACTTAAGCGTGAAAACTGTTCGGAAGTTATACGTACTACATTGATCTGTCGCTGCCCCTTTACATCAAATTTCTCTGAAGCAGCCACTCGTTGCTCAAGGACAAGCTCACCATCGACGCTTACTATCACTCTTTGAGCTGTCTGACCCTCCAGGATTTCCGAAAACTGTCTACCTGCTTCACCAAACTTGTAACTATTCAGAATAAAATAGATGCTAAAGACAAGCACCATCAGTAATAACACACTATTTCTAATTGATGCCGACATCATTGCTTCATGCCTCTAACATAATAGAAGCCAGGCGCCATCTCGAAAAAATCCTTATCTCGTATCTTCAAACAAAAATTAACTTTACATGAACTTAACAAGGATATGCCTTTATTCGATAACATAGACTTCAATTCAGGCTTAACTGTACATACACGTTTTTTATTGCAATCTAAATAGTCTTTCTGCCTGATATAGCTCAATCTACGCTGCCAGTTTTTATCATAATAGGGATATGTCCAGGTATCTTCTGACACCTCACCCGGGAAATTTATTCCACGCTGAGATACATAAGCAATAGGCTCTTCAGCTGAAAAATTATGCAGAAGCCGATAAAAGTTAGGGCGATGAACAATAAACCATTTGGTAAAGGCCGCCGATGTTCGGTAGCCTGCATCCATCGTCGAAAACTCCTTCAGGCGCTGAAGATTAGTATATTGCGGTGGCAGAATCGTTACCAAATTCCAGACAATAGACACTGTAATTATCAGGTTGATTACCAGACTGGAAAATTTATTTTGAAAAAAACCACCTTGATGTAAAAGTATTCCCGCATAAGCAATAAAAATCATCGGCAGAAAACTGAGTATGCGGTAACTGTTCGCATTAAAGTTCAAAAACATGTATACAAAAAATAATACTAATCCTGCAGCAGCAAACAAAAATACTGGCTGGCTTCGTAAATGTTTATTAAAAAACGCAGCAAGCGTTATTATCAATGCCAGCAAACCAAATGCGGCGAACTGCGGGCCATAACCTGAAATCCCTACCAGATCAGTGCCGTATAGCGCTTGGTAATCAAACACTCTAGGAAAGAAATTTTTAATATTAGCAACAAAAAAATCTACGTTACTTAATTTACTTGCCACCGTTTCAAGTGCGCCTGCTGCATGAGGGAGCACTTGAACAGAAGCATTGTCTGCCGCCACCTCTTTAAGACCATAAGCTCCTTGCAAGCGGCCATAAACAAAAAAGTTTTTGACGTACCAGTAACCACCTATAAGTAAGCTGATAACAAAGGCAATCAACATATTTCTCACAAGGGCAGCGCGCTGAACCTTGTCCAAAAACTGCTGCTTATCCTGCCCATACAACACAAATAAAAATACCAGCGCCGCAACCAAAACATGAATAGGCGCGGCAATTTTGTATCCAAGGCTCAAACCAAATGCCATTGCGGCGACAAACAAAAAACAACGATCCTTGCGCACAAGATATGACACTAAAAAAATCAGCCCCGCGACAAAACTGATATTGAGCCCGAGATGATCCTTTACGGTTACCGCTTGCATCAATACGATCGGCAAAAAGAAAATAACCACCGCAAACTTTATTGACCAACTCTGAGAGACAGCGGACTGCCTCAATACCGCGTAGCTCACCGGAACAAGCATCAACGCCCACAGCAGAGAAGGTAATTCGACGAGAAAATCATCACGAAAAAAAATGAAGAACCAATAGCTCAGCACCGTTATGCCAAGCGTTGCACCATTAACACGTCCAACTGGCGAATCAATTACCGCTGGAATATGTTCCTGTTGGTACCATTCAACAGCAGGAGGAAGATGATAATTAAAAACATCCCAAACATGGGGCGGCAACCAGACCACCTTGAACAGTAATACCAGCACCTGAATAACGAATAGGGAAAGCACAAGCAGTGTGAAAATATCGCGCTGCGCAATAAGACTGCAAAAAAAACCTTTGATCGGTTGGCATAGCGATTGGCAATAACTTCGAAAATAATAAATCAATGCTAATGAAAGCAGCACATTGAAGCCTGTGACCGTCACAACATCCAACTTACGGACAACCACACCGAGCACCAACACCACAAGCGTTAAATGAACAAAATAGATGATACCGGAAGCAACTAAGGTCAAAGAAGTTTGGGAATTGCGTCTAAGTAAATAGCCGGCAAAACAATATGATGAATACAGCGCCAGACCATTTACCAACAAAAATACAACCCAGTTCGGAATACTCGCCACAACAGACCCTTTGTCTTAGTTTATTTGTTTTTCAAGATTACTTTTTAAACATCATTTTCGTTACAACAACATCAATATTGATGATCTGAGTCTCGCCTAAAAAAGAAGTCACACTAAATAAACACAGCATATTAAACGAAACTACGCATGCTTAAGAATAACACCCTGACCAGTCGGCAACTCTAGCACTTGATGCTGCCTTTCCTTCATAAATTTCATTTCTGCTATATTTTGATTTTTATTGCATGTCCAGCCAAAGTCATCTAATACAATGAAGCCGCCGGACACCACCTTCTCGAAAAGATGTTCCAATGCTAAAATTTCTGCTTGCTCTGAATTCATATCAATATGTAAAAATGCAATTTTTTCTGGCGATGATTCCTGAAAAGCATCAGGCACAATTCCCTTTATAATCTCTACATTCTTATAATCTGAAAAAACATCTAACACCTCTTTTAAAACTTTATCAGGATCAAAATCAGTATAATCCCAAGCCTGTCGCTCCAATTCTGTTGAGGTTTCTTCCGGAAGCCCAGAAAAAGTATCGTATAAATAAAACTTTCGATCCAAACTATTAAAATCTAAATATTTACACAAAACCGCTGAGCAAAACCCCTTAAACACACCACATTCAACAAAATCACCCTCCACATTCAGAGCGTTCTTAGAAGCCCACGACAACACATGCAGCCTCCATAACAAACTCTCCTCTTGCTGAGTTCTAATGCAAGACTTAAAACTTTGCATAAATAATTCATCATTTCTAAACGATAAATTACGCCACATACAAAACAACATGTCGGCACCATATAGATCTGGGTAGACACTTTGAAGTACCGCTACTGCCTGTTTAAAAGCTTTTTGTTTTTCTTTTGGGATGCCATAAAACATAAAAAATTCCTTTCTTGTTATGAATATTATGATTAGGCAGCAGGGGCAGGTTGCGATTCTTCGATATCATTTACGGCTAGAATCTAATAACAATCTCACTACGAGATTTCGCTGTTGCTCAATAAGAATTAGTAGGGTAATTAATCCTTACAGTGTCATCCAACTATGTCAGCGTTTTTCAGCCGTTATCAATTCCGGCCGCACCATTGGTGCAAATTCTTTCAACACCTTAGAGTACACGCGTCGCTTAAAAGAAACCACCTGATCCACCGGCTCCCAATAGTTAATCCAGCACCAGCGGTCAAACTCAGGTTTGTCACAGCAATCAAAACGTACTTGTTTTTCATTGCCGACTAAATTCAGCAAAAACCAAATTTGCTTCTGTCCAATACACAACGGTTTGGAATTATGACGAATAAAGCGCTTGGGTAAGCGATAACGTATCCAGTCACTCGTTTTACCAATAATTTTGACGTGTTCAACACCAAGGCCGACCTCTTCTCGCAGCTCACGGTACATAGCTTCTTCTGGCGTCTCATCAGGGGTAATGCCGCCCTGTGGAAATTGCCAGGCATCTTGTCCGATGCGCCGCGCCCACAGCAGTTTACCCCCGCCATTGCTTAGCACGATGCCTACATTTGCTCTGTATCCTTGTGAATCAATCACTTAAACACCATATTACGATAATCCAATTGCTGTGATTCTCCCATACATAGAGGCTAAGCTGCAATGGCATTAGTGGTAAATCCTTAAAATATCAACGGTATTTTACTGATAATCACTGGCAAGCCATCATGGCTCTTCAGCTTATGATCGGTATAATGCATTTCTAATCTATTTTTCAGGTCTGACCCAGATATTTAGCATGACAAAAAAAATCGCAATTTTTGACCTCGACAATACATTACTTGGCGGTGACAGCGACCACCTCTGGGGACAGTTTTTAATCGAAAAGGGCATTGTCGACGGCGATGTTTACCAACGTGAAAATGATCGCTTCTACCAGGAATATGTAGATGGGACTCTGGATATCCACGAATTCCTGTCTTTTTCACTGCAACCGCTGTCAAGCAACCCGCTGTCCCAACTGCATGAATGGCGTAGCGAATACTTAAAAGAAAAGATTGAACCCATCCTGTTAAAGGATGCCACTGCACTGCTGCAGCAACACAGAAACGATAACGCAACATTGCTCATCATCACGGCCACCAACCGTTTCATCACTGAACCCATCGCCGCCATGCTCGGGGTCAAGCATCTGCTAGCCACTGAGCCGGAAATAAAAAATAATGCCTATACAGGAAGAATTATCGATCCACCCTGTTTTCAACACGGCAAGGTTGAGCGACTTGAAGTATGGTTAAAACAAACGGGATTGAACTTGGCAGAAAGCTGGTTTTACTCCGACTCTCACAACGACTTACCTCTGCTAGAACGGGTAACACGCCCTGTAGCTGTGGATCCCGACGACACCCTGCTTCAACATGCTGAAGCTAAAGGATGGCCTATAATTAGTCTTCGAGGGAAGAGCTGATACGCGGTGTTTGCAAGTGCAGCTGTTACGTTAAGAGCTCAGTAAACGGCGAGCAGATTCTTCGTTCTCAGAATGACACTCTCTATTGTCATCCTTCCCTGCACTCTGCCATTCTGGATCCTTCCCCATCATACTGCGCCCTCCCTGTCATCACTGCGCCCTCCCTGTCATTCTGAGCGACAGCGAAGAACCTCATGCCACCCAAACCAGATCCTTCACTGTCGTTCAGGATGACAAATACCCACTGTCACCCTGCACCCTCCCTGCCATTCTGGATCCTTCCCCATCATACTGCGCCCTCCCTGTCATCACTGCGCCCTCCCTGTCATTCTGAGCGACAGCGAAGAATCTCATGCCACCCAAACCAGATCCTTCACTGTCGTTCAGGATGACAAATACCCACTGTCACCCTGCACCCTCCCTGTCATCCTGCGCCCTCCCCTGTCATTCTGAGCGACAGCGAAGAATCTCATACCATCAACCAGAACCATTACCGACAATCATCACAAACACTCCAATCAACCTCTATAAACCAGTCACAACTCAAATCACGCCACTCGGCATTACAGCGATTTATCAAATTATTCTTTTTCTCTCGCTTCCAGCCTTTGATTTGCTTTTCCCTAGCAATAGCCTCTCGAACATCGCTCGTTTCTTCAAAATAAACCAGCTTACTTACGTTGTACTTTTTCGTAAAACCTTCCACTCGCTTATTTTTATGCTCGAACACACGGCGATACAGGTTATTCGTTACTCCTGTATACAGAACATTATTAGCGCGATTAGTAAGCAGATAGACGTAATAGTGCTTCTCCATTGTCACCTCCCTGTAACATAGGATATTGCTTCACTCAGATCTATTTTTGAATGGTGATGTCTATTGTGACTTTTTACGGGGACACAGGGCAACAAGAATATTGCCCATGAAAACAAACGCTGATTTATGCAAATGAATCTTTATTAGCCGCCTTACTGCGCGCTTCTTCTTTGGTGGCCAGACCTGACGCTACCAACTCAGTCAAACACTGATCCAGGGTTTGCATACCCAATGATTGGCCAGTTTGAATTGCCGAATACATTTGCGGGATTTTATTTTCACGTATCAAATTACGAATCGCCGGCGTGGCAATCATAATTTCGTGCGCGGCAACTCGACCGCCGCCGACTTTTTTCAGCAATGTTTGCGATATAACGGAACGCAATGACTCTGACAACATCGAGCGCACCATTTCTTTTTCAGCCGCTGGGAAAACATCAATGATACGATCAATGGTTTTTGCCGCAGAGCTGGTATGCAGCGTGCCAAACACCAGGTGACCTGTTTCAGCAGCGCTCAGCGCCAACCCAATGGTTTCCGGGTCACGCATTTCACCCACCAGAATAATATCCGGATCTTCACGTAATGCAGACCGTAAGGCCTCACTGAATCCCAAAGTATCACGATGTACTTCGCGCTGATTAACGAGACACTTTTTGCTTTCGTGCACAAATTCAATGGGGTCTTCCAGGGTCAGAATATGACCGTATTCAGAATTATTTTTATGATCCAGCATGGCTGCTAGCGTCGTTGATTTACCCGAACCTGTTGGTCCAGTTACCAGCACAATGCCACGCGCTTGATCAGCAATCTCTTTAAACACCATGGGTGCCTTGAGATCCTCTAGCGACAAAATTTTCGATGGAATGGTACGCAATACTGCACCGATACCACGATTCTGGTTAAACACGTTGACACGAAATCGCGCCAGCTGAGGTATTTCAAATGAAAAATCACATTCCAGTGTCTCTTCAAATCCTTTGCGCTGCTTGTCATTCATAATGTCGTAGACCATGTTCTGCACTGTTTTATGGTCAAGCTCAGGCACATTGATACGGCGCATATCGCCATCAACACGTATCATTGGCGGCAAACCGGCGGACAAATGTAAATCGGATGCATCATTTTTGACGCCGAAGGCAAGTAATTCAGCTATATCCATTGTTAATTTTTCCTTTTGCTAATGGATTCAGGTTTCATTTTCACTAGCGGCACAAAAACCTGCCTCTTTAGTTCAAACACAAGCTGCAACATGCGATCGTATCGTGTTTAAAGTATGATATTTATTAAATTAATAAATTATTAGCTCATCACAATGACTCGCACGATTAGCCAAAACCTTGAAACGCTGCGCAGACAAATCTCTTCAGCTGAACAACGTTATCACCGCAACAGTAGCAGCGTTCAACTTATCGCAGTCAGCAAAACCCAGCCTGCAGAGAAATTACGTGAAGCCTACCAAGCGGGACAACGGGCATTCGGCGAAAATTATTTACAAGAAGGTCTCGATAAAATAACTGCTCTCAACCTGCCTGAAATCGAATGGCATTTTATCGGGCCGATTCAATCCAATAAAACCCGTGCCATTGCCACACATTTTGATTGGGTTCACAGTGTCGACAGACTAAAAATTGCGGCGCGGCTCAACGAGCAACGACCCACTGAGCTGCCACCTTTAAATATTTGCCTGCAAATTAATATCAGCGCGGAAGACAGCAAATCTGGTACGAATACTATTGAAGCTCTAACGTTAGCCAAAGAAATATGCAAACTGCCCCGGCTCACCCTGCGCGGCTTAATGGCGATTCCTTCACACAGTGACGATGCCACAGAGCAACGAAAAATGTTTTCTGCCATGCAACAATTATTGCTAACGTTCAATGCAACACTGCCAATGCGACTCGACACACTCTCAATGGGAATGTCTGGCGATATGGACGCCGCCATTGCGGAGGGTGCGACCATGGTCAGAATCGGAACAGGTATTTTTGGCACCCGGCAAAGCCTATAAACATCAAGCCCTGCACTCAGGCGCATTTCTCGGGTACACTTACACTATATAAATAAAAACAAGCAGGCTAAACAACCATCATTATGACTGATCCTATTATTACCTTCATTGGCGCCGGCAATATGACTCGCAGCTTGATTGGAGGCCTGATCACGAATGGCTTTGAGAAAAGTCACATCTGGGCTACCGATTCTGATACTCAAAAATGCCATCAGATCAAAGAAATTTTCAACATCAATTCCAGTGCCGACAATGAACAGGCGGCCGCCAATGCAGACATCATCGTTCTCGCGGTTAAACCTCAGGTCATTGGCCAGGCCAGCCGTGCACTTGCCGAAACCATTTCTGCGTCGAGCAAAGATCGCAAGGTGTTAGTGATTTCGATTGCTGCCGGCATTCTCTGCGAGGATCTTGAAAACTGGTTGGGCAAAGGAACCGCCATTGTGCGCGCCATGCCCAACACCCCATCATTGGTGCAGTGCGGTGCAACCGGCCTTTACGCCAATGAAAATGTCAGCCGAGAACAACGCGATCAGGCCGAATCTATTTTAAACGCTGTCGGCCTTACGCTGTGGCTTGAAGAAGAACAAATGATTAACGCCGTTACCGCTTTATCCGGCAGCGGCCCCGCTTATTTCTTCCACTTCATGGAAGCAATTGAGGCAGCGGGCATGCAACTTGGGCTGACAGCCGAAACTTCTCGCCTGCTAACTCTGCAAACCGCTTTGGGCGCAGCCAAAATGGCCATTGAAAGTCCTGACAGCACCGCCACGCTACGCGAAAAAGTAACATCGCCAGGCGGCACCACTGAGCGCGCATTACAAGTGCTCAGCGATGCCAATATGCACAGCATACTTGAACATACCCTTCGAGCAGCCTCTGACCGCGCTGCCGAATTATCAAAAATACTCGGAAAATCAGATGGATAATCAATACATAAGCAGCGCCGCTGTATATTTAATCGATGCTGTTTTTGGCATCTACCTGTTTTTGGTATTACTGCGCTTTCTATTTCAACTGGTTCGCGCGGACTTCAACAATCCCATCAGCCAGTTTCTAGTCAAGGCCACCAACCCACCGCTGCGACCTTTACGCCGCATCATACCGAGTATTGCCGGCATTGACCTCGCATCAATTGTATTATTAATGATCATTCAGCTCATCGCGCTGGCGCTCAAACACGTCGCACTGGGACTCAGCTTCCAGCCACTCGGACTATTTGTGCTCGCCTCAGCCGAGCTGATCTCTCTCTCATTAACCCTGTTTCAGATCACCATCCTCGCCCAAATCATCCTGAGCTGGGTTGGCCCAAAGACACAAAACCCAGTCATTTCATTGCTTTATTGCCTTAACGAACCCATCATGAGACCGGCCAGACGTATACTGCCACCCTTCTCAGGCTTTGATTTTTCCCCAATTTTGGTGTTAATTGTTATACAATTGCTAAAGATTTTGCTGGTAGCGCCACTGTATAATTTTGGGCATGTACTGTAATCAGCTTAAATCCTCAAGCTGTTTTCGCCCCAGGGCTATCCGCCTTTAACAGCTGCCAATCTAATGGCGCAAACACCCAAAAACCAGAGAAGCTAACACCAGGGAAGCCAGCTCTAGACCAGCCGAACCAAGCAACTAAACAGTATCAATCAGCCATGACTATTACTGATACCAGAAAATCGCGACACCTCCTTCTCATCGTGTTATGGGTGGCACTGCTAATTTTACCCGGCTATAAACCTACCTTTGCAGGCAGCCATGCCAGCAACTCCTGGCAATTGGTCAATCCTTTACCGGGCATTCGAACCATGAATGACATTATTTCAGTAAATGGAAATAAGATCGCAGTTGGCGACTCCGGCAGCATATTGACTAGCAACGATGGCCACCAGTGGCAAGTGCAAGACTCAGGAGTGACTTACGACCTAACAGGCATCGCATGGAACGGTAGCCTCTATGTGGTAGTCGGTAGCAACGGGATAATTTTAACCAGTAACAACGCAACTGACTGGAACACCATTATTTTCAAGCACCCCGACTTAGAAAGTAACAATGAAATCACTCGTTACCGTGCTGTAGCATGGAACGGCAGTCTGTTCCTCGCCGTAGGAGACACAGGCATCACTGCCCGTAGCTTCGATGGAACTAATTGGACAGCAGGCAATAATAAAACCAGAAAACCGATGCTGGACGTCATTTGGGCCAATGAACAATTTATTTCTGTAGGTGGAGGCTTCAATATTTTTGACATTCTTGAAGGCAAGATCATGACGAGCAGCAACGGCATAGACTGGCAAGAACAAGCTGTTGGGAATACGTACTTTAGAAGCATTCTCTGGGGCGGTGGGCAATACATTATTGTCGGCGACAGCGGGAACATTTACACCAGCCCGAACGCGAGTATTAATAGCTGGACACCAAGACCTTCTTCCTCCACTGAAAACCTCAGAGATGTCATCTATAACGACTCAATCTATGTCGTCGTTGGGTTTAAAGGTGCTGTACTCAGCAGCGTAAGCAATCCCAACATTAGCTGGAACATAGAAACATACCTGGACAGCAGCTCCAGCAACTTAAGAAGCATCACCTGGGATAACATTAACTCAGAATTTATAGCCGTAGGCAGCAATAAGATTCTCTCCGGAACTGCACCAAGCCTGCTCGCTGATGTTAGCTCAGGGAACACCGATACTATTTCAGGCATCGCATGGGGTGGCAGCCAGTATCTGGCCGTCACTGATACAACAAACATTTATACCAGCAGTGACGGCTTTGCCTGGACTGGTCCTGGGACAGCTAATTTGGGCAATTTTAATGACGTGTTCTGGGACAGCTCACTCACACCACCCGCTTTTGTCGCCATCAGAAACGGTAACCAAATCGTTACCAGTCCCGATGGCCTCACATGGACGGCAATAACAACCTCAAACATTGCCAACAGCTTGAACGGTATTGGCTGGAATGGCATTAGCGGAGCCGAAGCAATATACCTCGTTGTCGGTGATAACGGAATCGTCCAGACATCCAACGATCTAGCAACCTGGATAACAGCCACTAATACAGGAATAGGAAGCACCCAGCTCAACGCTGTCACCTGGGACGGTACTCGTTTCATAGTGGTTGCCAATGGCGGCGTAATATTCAGCCGCAGCGCTGAAGGTAGCTGGAAAAGCCTGCAATCCATAATCACCGGACAGAGCAACACACTGCCGGATCTGTACGGCATCACATGGAACGGCCTACAATATGTTGCCGTTGGCGAAGAAAACAGTCTTTTATTAAGCGAAGACGCTCTTAGCTGGGCTAACCCGATACCGCCGCCTTCCCCACTTGCCATAGACATTACTGACCCGACTAGCACGTTGCCCAACCTGAATTCAATCACCTGGAATGATACTGAAAATAAATTTATGATTGCGGGTAAAAATGGCGCCCTTATCATCAGCACAGGTACTGATCTCACTGTCGCTGCAAGCGCAAACCTAAGCATCGCCACAGAAACCGATCCGCTGACCTACAACATTATCGTCCAGAATAATGGCATTTTTGTCGCTACCAATATCAACTTGACTATCGACTTTCAGGCCAACGTCACATGGGATGGAGTAGGCAATAACTGCACCCTTGCCCTTGTAGCCACACAAATAACTTGCCAGCTGGGAGATTTATCGCCCTCCACAGCATCCTCTATAAATATTAGCCTGTCACCGGACACACCCTTAATTGGCAGTAACATGGTCACCACTGTCAACGCCTCATCGGATCAAAACGAACCCCTGCCCGGCGACAACAGTGTCACCACAACAACTGCCGTTCAATCACTTTTAGAAAAATTCACTAAAGAAGCACTCGCGGCTAATTCTGGCGGCGGCGGTGGCAGTCTAAGCTACCTGTGGCTGCTAGGATTAATATTTGGCTTGCACAGGAAAATATCCCGCTACAGACCGTAATGGCCTGTTACCACTGGAATAAAACCAAGCTGATAATCAACGTCTGCATTCAAACCTGCGCTAGCTGTGACGAGATAGTCGGCTTTCAAAATGAGCGCCTGAAAATCCGCATAACAGCGTCCCCTGTTGATGGAAAAGCTAACCTTCATTTGATTAAATTCCTGAGTAAAGTATTCGGCACCCCTCGCTCCAACATCTTGCTACTCAAAGGGAAGGCCAACAAAAACAAACGCTTACAGATATTCTCGCCAAAAAAACTCCCTCTCGAAATAAGCTAAAACCCGAGCCATTCCCCCCGCCTGAATCCAGTTACCACGAGGGAACACCAAGTACGTCAGCACAACTATTACCCAAAAGCCAGCTAAATAGAGTAGAATAGTCCGACATGACGCGGATCGCTCCACCTTTAAATGAGGGTTTAAAGAATGAAAGCTACTAACACAACTTGGGCTGTATTATTTGCCTCATCGCTTCTTGTGCTGGCAGGCTGCGGCGGCGGCGGCCGACCCGATACCCCAGGGGCTGGAAATAATTCCAACTCTACCTTTTCAATCACACCAGTAGCCTTATCTGCTAGTCCACCTGAAATTACCTCTCGCGACTCTGCAGAAGTAGCCGAAAACACAACGCAATTATTCCCAATCACCGCTATAGATGCAGATAATGATGTATTGGCCTTTAATATCACCGGCGGCGAAGACGCAAATGACTTTATAATTAACTCGATCAGTGGCGAATTAAGTTTTACCCGCGCACCCAACTATGAGAGCCCCAGCGACAGTGATGGTAACAACATCTATTCCGTGGAAGTCACAGCCAGCGATGGTGCACGTACCGACAGTCGTTTAATTGAAATAACTGTGGGAGACCAATACGAACCGCCTTCCAGCAGCTAAAAAATTCTCCACTGTTCCATTAGATAGAAATCACGACAAATACTAACGGCCAGCTTTAAGCCGCACAATAAAGTGCAGGCCTAACATGGTCTGATTGCTTATAAACTTCCATCACACACCCTAAATGCTTCGCAAAAACATTTAATGCCTTGCTTTATCCGATATATCAATCGCTTATCACCTTTTAAAATAGCGCCTCCATAAATAAGCAATTACTCAAGCAGCAAATATCATCATCAGAATAACGCATAAATATATTCAGAAAAACTCCGTCTCTTCCGATAACAATAGAAGATTAATCATAAAATCGGTTATAAACGAGTAATTCACGGGCAATTTTTAAGATGTCATCAAATGCTTTGGATATAAAACAGGCTGCACAGCAAGGTCGCTTCAAAAGCCAAATGCAGGCTTTTTCTGACTGGAAAGTCGATCTAACCAACACGGTCAACGAATACAAACTGTGGCTCGAAAAGCATGGCATGAGCAACCCAGAACTTGAACTACGTATCTACGAAGCTCTTGAAGCCCTTAATAACGATCGACTCACCCTCGCATTTGTAGCTGAATTTTCCCGCGGCAAAACTGAATTAATTAATGCTATTTTCTTTGCCGATCACGGCCGCCGTCTACTGCCGTCAGAGGTGGGACGGACAACAATGTGTCCAACCGAGTTACTCTATGACCGAGTCGCCGACGAATCCTACATCAAAGTACTGCCAATTGAGACTCGACTCAGCGACGTCAGTCTTTCCGATCTCAAACGCGAAGACAACTACTGGACACACTTTCCGCTCAATATTAGTTCGCCCGATGAAATGGTGGAAAGCTTTCGTGAAGTCGTCCAAACAAAAATGGTCTCACTTCAGGAAGCAACTGAGCTGGGACTCTACAATGAAGAAATCCATAATATTGGCGGTAAAGTTCCAGAACAGGTTGAGATACCCGTATGGCGTCATGCCATCATCAGCTTCCCTCATCCTTTGCTGAAACAAGGTCTCGTGCTCATCGACACCCCGGGGCTCAATGCACTGGGCAGCGAACCAGAATTAACGTTAAACATGCTACCCAGCGCTCAAGCTATATTTTTTATCTTGTCAGCGGACACCGGCGTCACTAAAAGCGATATGGACATTTGGCAAAATCATATCGTCGCCTATCGCAACAAAAAACAAAGTGGGCTGGTTGCTGTGCTCAACAAAATGGACACATTATGGGATGAAATGAAAGAAGACGATGCAGTGGCGGCTTCAATAGAAGAGCAACGCGTTAGCAGTGCAGCCATGCTCGGCATTGAGCCCATTAACGTCTTCCCTGTTTCAGCTCAAAAAGGCTTACTCGCAAAGATCAAAGGCAACCAACCGCTGCTTGAACAAAGCCAGCTGTTAACACTCGAGTCCTTGCTTGCCAATGAAATTTTGCCTGCAAAACAACATGTCATCTGGCACAACATTATTGCCGGCATGGATAAAATTATTGATGACAGTTACAACCCCATCGCCACCCATTTACAGGAAATCACCAATCAACTCGAAGAGATGAACACCCTGCGCGGCAATAACGACGATGTTATCCAGCAACTCATACAAAAAGCCAAAGTACAAAAGGTCGCCTATTACGAAAGCGTACGCAGCTTTCAAGCCAGCCGTAAAAAACTAGCACTTCAGGCCAAGAATCTGTTCTCAACACTTGGCGGCAACGCCATCGACGAGCTGATCAAAAAAACCCGCGAAGTTATGGCCGGCAGCTGGACCACTAACGGTATGAAAAAAGGCATGAGCACCTTTTTTGAAAGCTCACGGGATGCAATGCTTATTGCCGAACGTCAGCTGGATCAAACTCACAAATTAATGCTGGGTATCTACAAAAAATTTCATGACGAACACGGTGTAGTCATGTCCGAACCCAAACCCTTCCCACTCAAAAAATTTAAAGATGAGCTCAACGAGCTCTATTTAAAAGGTGAAGAATTTCGTAACAGCACCGTCACAACAGTCAGCGAGCAAAGCTTTGTTGTCAAAAAATTCTTCATCACTCTGGTAAGTCATGCTCGCAATATTTTTGTCCGAAGCCATGAAAATGCAGACCTCTGGCTCAAGGACATGATCAACCCACTGATCATCCAGATTCAGGAAAAACGTGATGATATAGAACTGCACATGAATAATTTGAATAAGATAAAAAACTCGCGCAACACCCTCGATCTTCAAGTCAAGGAGCTTAAATCCCGTCGCGCTGCTCTCGATGAACAAGCATCCGCTCTACAAAACATGCGCAGCACACTGCAAAATAGCCTGCCTCCATCGTCGTAACCACCCCTACTTTATTAAAACCCGTGAAACTTGCGGGTATTTTATCGTACTCACTTCCTGCATAAAATCAGCATCATCAGTTGCACCTACACAACTCTGTGTTTACACTCATAAGTCCATTATTCACCATGCAAACAATCATTCATGCCCGACGTCATTCCCGATAACTCTGTTGGCTTAGTCTCTCCGCAAACGATGCATTTCAACTCGCCTTTAGCGTTGGAGTGCGGGCGTGAGCTGCCGTATTACGATCTCGCTTTTGAAACCTACGGCCAGCTTAATGCGCAAAAAGACAACGCCATACTGATCTGTCATGCTTTATCGGGCGACCATCATGCCGCAGGCTATCACTCAATGGATGATCGCAAGCCTGGCTGGTGGGATAATTACATCGGCCCAGGCAAACCCATCGACACCAACCGCTTCTTCGTCGTCAGCTCAAACAATCTCGGCGGCTGCAAAGGATCAACTGGCCCTGTTTCAAATAACCCTGACACAGATAAACCCTACGGCCCAGACTTTCCATTCGTAACCGTTAAAGACTGGATTGTCAGCCAGGCGCGACTCGCCGATGAACTCGACATCGAAACATGGGCAGCCGTTATTGGTGGTAGCCTCGGCGGCATGCAGGCTATGCAGTGGGCCATCGACTTTCCAGACCGTGTACGCCATGCGGTCGTAATTGCTGCCGCACCCAAACTCTCAACCCAAAATATCGCTTTCAATGAAGTTGCACGCCAATCCATCATGGCTGATCCTGAATTTCATCAGGGGCATTATTACGAGCATAATGTCGTACCACGACGAGGACTAATGCTGGCCCGCATGCTGGGACACATTACCTATCTTTCAGAAGATGAAATGCGCGCCAAATTTGGCCGTGAACTTCGCGAGGGCAAATTAAATTTTGGCTTTGATGTCGACTTTCAAATAGAAAGCTATCTACGCTATCAGGGGCAATCTTTTGTGGAACGCTTCGATGCCAACACCTATTTGCTCATGACCAAGACGCTGGACTATTTCGATCCTGCCGGCGATTACGACAATGATCTTAGCAAAGCCTTCGATCATGTCAGCGCTCACTTTCTGGTCATTTCATTTACCAGTGACTGGCGCTTCTCACCAACGCGCTCCCAGGAAATCGTCAAACCTCTACTCGACAATAACAAGCAGGTCAGTTATGCCGAAATCGAAGCCACTACCGGACATGATGCATTCTTGCTACCAATACCCTATTACCAGGAAGTCTTCAGCGCCTATATGAACCATATTCCTATCGGCATCCAGGAAAGCGGAAAATGACATTACGGCCCGACTTAGACATCATCAGTGAATGGATACATCCCGGCAGTCGCGTGCTCGATCTTGGCTGCGGTGACGGCACACTGCTTGCGCACCTGCGTGACACACGTGAGGTCATCGGTTATGGACTGGAAATTTCACCGGCTAAAATCGTCAAATCTATCACTGCTAACGTCAATGTTATGCAGGCCAACCTTAACGACGGTTTAACTAACATCAATGACAACACCTTTGACTATGTTGTGCTAACCCAGACCCTGCAAGCCGTTCATGAACCCGGACGATTACTCGATGAAATGCTACGTACAGGCAAAGAAGGAATCGTCACCTTCCCAAATTTTGGTCATTGGAAAAATAGATTACAGGTGGTTATAGGTGGACGCATGCCCATTTCACGCAATCTTCCTGAACAATGGTTCGACACGCCGAATATTCACCTGTGTTCCATCGATGATTTCGAAAGCCTTTGCCACAGCCGCAACATCGAGATTTTGCAACGCAGTTTTGTCAATCATCAACACCATAGCAACGCAGCCATGCGTGCAATACCCAACCTGTTTGCAGAATTCGCGTTATACCGCATTCGTCAGTACGCCTGATTTAGTCCAGGGGTAAAAGGATTACCGCCCACCTGTCATTCTGAACAACCGTGAAGAATCTTATTAGCCAGATAGCAGAGATCCTTCGCTGCACTCAGGATGACAGAGAGAGGCTGCCATTCTGAGCAACCGTGAAGAATCTTTTTAGCCA
>Ga0316208_1001553_pt1 | contig 21199 bp, 12 predicted proteins | sample 3monopyrite_MG_FD_204944 | JGI IMG/M metagenome (GOLD analysis project Ga0316208, IMG submission 204944) | Microbial mat bacterial communities from mineral coupon in-situ incubated in ocean water Damariscotta River, Maine, United States -... | ecosystem: Environmental > Aquatic > Marine >...
TTCCCGATTTCCGTTGCCTTGTTTGACCCGAAGCCGCAGGCGATGGTGTTTTGAATGCGTGCCAGCGTCTGAAACGCGGGTGCCTTCGGCTTCCGGTCAAACAAGGAACTTATTTCAGGACTATTCCTTACGCAATTCGCTGCAGAGCGATACAAGACATTGCGAAAGGAACAGACATGGTTGAGATCACTCGCCGAACAGTTTTGAAGGGTGCTGGTGCGACGCTGGCGTTGCCCATGATGGAGTCGATGTTTCGTGGCTCCGCGTTCGGCGCAGACGCTCCGATTCCGGCTCGAATGTGTGTCTGCCATTTCGGGATTGGCATGAACGTCCGGGAGTTCTTTCCCAAAGAATCCGGACCCGATTGCGAGCTGCCGCGAATCCTCAAGCCTCTGGAACGGCACCGATCAGACATGACCGTTCTGTCCGGCACGATGCTGGAGCACGGCGGGGGGCACTCGGGCGACTACACGTTTCTGACAGGCGCTGAGGGTCTGACGTCCAGCGGCATTACTAACTCAATTTCCGCCGACCAGGTCGTGGCCGAGCGAGTCGGAAAGGACACTCGGTTTCCGTCGCTGCAGATGTCGATCAAACGCGGCACCGGTTACGGGAACCAGGGACTCGCGACGCTTTCGTGGAATCAGAACGGGATTCCGCTGGCCGCAGAAAACGATCCAAGTGCCATCTTCGCAAAGCTGTTCAAGGTGGATAACCGCCGCGAGGCGTCTCGTCGCAAGGACGGGTTTCGACGACAGAGCAGCATCCTCGATTATGTGCGAGGTCAAGCGAAGCGGATGGAGAAGTCGGTCAGCGCCAGCGATCGCGTGAAGCTGGACGAGTACTTTACTTCCGTGCGGGAAATCGAGTCGCAACTTCAGCGTAACGTTGACTGGTCGACGCGACAGAAGCCAAGTCCCAGTGTCGGTGGGCTCGGCGACTACGGAACGCCGATCACGATGAACAGTCAGAACTTCGATTACTCGCTGTATGCGAAGTTGATGTTCGATCTGATTGCCATCGCCTTTCAGACGGACTCGACGCGCGTCATTACTTACAACGTGCGGACTGAAGGCGGCGAGATTTTCCCCGTGCACGGCGTGTCGAAGGGCTACCACGCTTTGACGCATCACAACAACGATCCGAAGAACCTCGACGAATTGGCCAGGGTCGATGAGATCAACATGGGCTTCTGGGCCGGATTCCTCGATCGGCTCAAATCAATTCAGGATGCCGACGGCAGACCACTACTCGACCGCACGATGCTGGCCTATTCCGGCGGAATGGGGATGGACCATTCGCGAGACCGGCTCCCCACGGCATTCTTCGGTGGCAAGGCACTGGGTGTGAAACATCAGACGCACCTGGAGCTTCCGGACAAGACACCGCTGGCCACGCTGTGGCACACGATGGCCAACCGGATGGGCGTGCAGGTTGACTCTCTGCAGGACAGCAAAGGTCCGATTCGCGAACTGGTCGGCTGATCGAGCCGAAGCTCGCGGCGGCTTGCCCGTGTCGGTAAACGTTTTCGAACTGTTTCCTTTTTACGTATTTCTTGAACGTTGCCCATGACTACCCGAACGATTCTCGTCGCTGCGCTTTGCAGAGCATGGTCCCGCGTCTGGAAACTGCAACTACTGCATACGGTTGCCGTTTTGCTTATGGCTGCCGTTTTATCGGCGTCCTTCAGTTTCACGATTGCGCAGGATGGTTCAGTCCATCCTGCAGTGACCAACTCGATCGGGCAACGTCTGCAGTTCATCGCTGCCGGAAGCTATATCCGCGGCGGGCGGAGTCTTGGCCCAGGCGGATTTCTGAAAGACAACGTCGAGTACTCCAGCGAGGACGAGCGGCCTCTGCATCCCGTGCGACTCACAAAGCCGTTTTACCTGGCGACGACCGAGGTCACCGTTGCTCAGTTTCGACAGTTCGTCGAAGCGACCGGCTACAAGACATCGGCTGAGGAGTCGGGAGCTGGCATCGTTGGCTTCGATCCTCACGAACCCGAAGAAGATCGTCGCGCGAAGTTCGGCTTTCGGCAGAAGCCGGAGTTCACCTGGAAGGCTCCAGGTTTTCCGCAGGCTGACAATCACCCGATCACGGGAGTCAGCTGGGAAGACACGCAGGCGTTCTGTCGATGGCTGAGTGAGAAAGAGGGAGTCAATTATCGGTTGCCCACCGAAGCGGAATGGGAGTACTCCTGCCGGGCGGGCACGAACACCTATTTTTCGTGGGGCGACTCATACAAGAACATTTACCAGCTCGCGAACATCGGCAACGTCGAACTCGAGAAGGCTCATCCCGATCGTGTCCTCATTCAGTGGCTGGTCTACGTCGACCGGGATCCCCGCGACCCTCATGTCTACACGGCTCCTGTCGGAAGTTACCCGGCGAATCCCTGGGGCATTCAGGACTTGCATGGTAATGTCTGGGAGTGGTGCCAGGATCAGTACATCGACACGGCCTACTCCGGATACAAGCAGCCGCGATATGGCGTGCCGATTCCGCGAGCCATCGATCCACTCAACGAAGATTCCTTCAACGACGATGGTGACTGGCGAGTGATTCGCGGTGGTTCGTGGTTCACATCACCCACTTCGTGCCGCTCGGCGATGCGTTCGTATTTCGAAGCGAACGACGCGGCCGCCTATCTTGGTTTTCGCGTCGTTCGTGACGCGTCATTGGTAGAAGTCACTTCAGCCAATGCCGCGTTCAAAGCGGAGGAACAAGCTCGATCTGCTGTCGAACAGGCTGCGGGAAAGTTCGAGTCCCAACGCGGAACGGATCTTCGAGTTCGGTTCAACAGTGTTCCTTCACGGGACATTTCACGCCAGATGCGGCTCATCGGCGAACTGAGCGAAATTCACGTCAACGCGCAGGCCAAGATGACGAGCGAACTGCTGGAAGACATTGCTGCGGTCTCGTCGTTGAAGATTCTCCATCTGCACCACAGCGGACACGAACTGACCGATGAAGCTCTGGCACCACTGGCGAACAGCACCGGTCTCGAGCATCTGCAGATCAGTTCTTACCCCGCAATCACCGACGACTGCCTGCAATACATCGGGCGTTTGTCCAATCTGACCGTCCTGCTTCTGCACGGCGACAAGATTACTGACGACGGTCTTCGTCGGTTGTCCGAACTCTCGAAGCTGCGTGAGCTGAACGTCCAGGCGACTCAGTCGAGTGGAACGTTTCTGAAGTCACTGGCAAATTCGCCACTTGAGCAACTGACGGTCAGTCGATTGACCGATGAAGCGGCTCAGGCGTTGACTCACTTTCCAGACCTCACGCGGCTGAACGTGCACGACAGCCCGATGACGGAACACGGTTTTGAAGCGATCGCGGGCCTGCGACGTCTGAAGAGTCTGCGGCTGCGGAACTGCTCGAACATTCCGCCGGCGGCGTTAACCGGACTGGCGAACATGCACTCGCTGATCGACCTCGACCTGATCGACACGCCCGTTGGGGATGACACTCTGGAGCTGATTACCAACCTCGAACTCAACAACCTTTCGCTGAATTCCGAGAACGTTACGGACGTCGGCATGAGGCACATCTGCAGCATGTTGACGCTCCGTAATCTGAAGCTTGGAAAGAAGTCTCGGATCAGCGATCGAGGCCTCAAGCATTTCTGGCGACTCAACCGATTGAATCGGCTTTCGATGTTCTCGCCGCTGATTTCCGGGAGGGGATTTTCCACGCTTGCCGAATTACCAAAGCTCTACAGTCTGCGGCTGACGAGCCCGGCTTTGACAGACGAAGCGTTCGGATATCTCTCGGAGTCACCGCTGCTGAACCACCTGGAAGTTGGCTGGTCAGAACAGGAAAACTCGCCCGCGCTGACCGACGCAGGCCTGCAGCTTCTCGGTGACAAAGCCAACTTCAGACACATCTCCATCAACACACGCGGTACGCAGATCACGTCGGCTGGACTCAAGCAGCTGCGTACCACGCTGAAGAACACTCGCCTGGACGTGCGTGAGTAGAGCTTTGTAGCCGAAGTCGTGAGACTTCTGACGTCTGAGGTTTCACGACTTCGGCTACCCTGAGTTTTGCCTTTGACAATGCCGTAGTTCGACTGCCAGACATTGAAGGAACGACAAATGCGGTTTGCGATAACGTTTGCGATTGTGTGGCTGTGCGGACTCGGAGTGCCTGAATTCGAATCGCTCGCGGATGACCTGCCGCCGGGAATTGTGAACACACAGAATCCGAAAGACGTTTCTCTATCGCCGCAGGAGTCGCTTGCACGCATCACAGTGCCCGACGGATTCCATGTGACGTTGTTCGCAGGCGAGCCGGACCTGCGGCGGCCGATCGCGTTCGACTTTGACGATCGAGGACGAGTTTGGGTTGTCGAGAACTACTCGCATCCTGTGTGGAAGAAAGACGGTGCGACCGATCGCATCGTGATTCTCGAAGACACGGATAACGACGGGCAGTTCGACGAACGAAAGATCTTCTGGGACAAGGGGCGTTACGTGACCGGCATGGCGGTCGGGCATGGCGGCGTGTGGATCGGCAACTCGCCGGAACTCTCGTTCATTCCTGATCGCAATGGCGACGATGTTCCTGATTCTGAACCCGTCGTGATGCTGGATGGATTCGTGGTTTCTACCAACAACGTGCTCAACAATTTCCACTGGGGCCCCGACGGCTGGCTGTACGGCGCCATCGGCGTTGACAATCTGTCGCACGTCGGACCACCCGGGACACCAAAGGAGCAGCGGTACGAGATGAGCCGCGGGATATGGCGGTTTCATCCGGTCGATCACACCTTTGAGAGAATTGCCGACGGGATGGTGAACCCGTGGGGAGCAGACTTCAACGAGTTCGGCGATCTCATCACGACCAACACCGTCACGGCGCATCTGTGGCACATCGTCCACGGGATGAACTGCGAGCGGCGGGTTACGGAACAGGACAGCCCGTACGTCTATCGTCGGATTCAGTCCATCACAGATCACCTTCACTGGGGCGGAGGTGCCTGGCACGAGGCCCGATCCGGCAAAGGCCAGCATTCCGTAGCGGGCGGCGGCCATGCGCATTGCGGCGGCATGATTTATCTCGGTGATAACTGGCCGGAAAAGTACCGTGGCACGTTCTTCACCAACAACCTGCACGGAAATCGAGTCAACAACGACCGACTGGTTGCCAACGCATCGACCTACGTCGGCGTGCACGGAGAGGATTTGATATTTGGCAACGACCCGTGGTTCCGTGGAATGTCGATCAAGTACGGACCGGACGGCGGTGTCTACATTTCCGACTGGCACGACTTCGGCGAATGCCACGACAGCGACGGCAGTCACCGCACGACCGGTCGGATGTACAAGGTCGTCTACGGCAAGCCCGCAGCAGCCACGACCGATCTGCAGCAACTGACGGCCGCCGAACTGGCCGAACTGCATCTGCATCGGAACGAATGGTTTTCCCGACACGCGCGACGCATTCTGCATGAGCGAGTCATTGGCGGTCAGGATGTTTCAGAAGCCGTTGCCCCTCTCCGGAAGATCTTTCAGACCGCGAAGGATGAGCCGAACCGCCTGCGGGCCTTGTGGACACTCGCCATCATTGGCGATCTGGATGAATCAGGCCTCGTCGGATTGTTGCAGCACGATAGTCAGCATGTCCGTCGCTGGGCGGTCCGCTTTCTGGTCGACCGGCATGAGCCAGGACCCGAGGCGGTCTCGAAACTCGCCAGGCTCGCGCACATGGAGCCGTCACCAGAAGTCCGGCTGGCCCTCGCCAGCGCGCTGCAGTGGATCTCCCTGGAAGACCGGTGGGACATTGCCACAGGACTCGCACTGCACGCGGAAGACGACACGGACCCGTACATCCCGCTGATGATCTGGTACGGGATCGAACCGCTCGTCCCACGAAACATCGAGGCCTCGCTCAAACTGGCAACGCAGTCCAACCTCTCGGCGCTGCGGAATCTGATCGTGCGACGCGCGATCGACACGGAGGAACCACCGATCGAAACGGTCGTCAACGCGGTCTCAGGCCAGGCGAATCCAGTCGTGCGTCACGACATGCTGCAGGGAATGCTGGATGCACTGGACGGTCTCGGGAGTCAGCAGGCGCCGGAAGCGTGGCCAGAACTCTACAGACAGGTGTCATCGGCTGCCGATCCGTCGTTGCGATCAGTCGGCGTTCGACTGGCGACTATCTTTGGCGATCAAGAGGCAATCAATCGACTACGCGCAACGGTGCTCGACAATTCGGCTGCGGACACAGACCGCCGCGAAGCACTGCAATCGTTGCTCAAGGTGAACGATGGAGCCTCGGTTGAAATGCTGCACGGGCTGGCAGTCGAACGCTCAACACTTCGGGGCGACGCAATTCAGGCCCTCGCCATTCGAAACGACAAGTCAACTCCCGATGTGCTGCTGAGCAACTACGACGAGTTGAATGACTCTGAAAAGCAGGACGCGATTGGCGCGCTGACGACGCGACTCAGTTTTGTGGAGTCGTTGCTGACCGCGATGGAAGCTGGACAGGTCAATCGGAAGGACGTTTCCGCATTCGCGCTGCAGCAGTTGCGGACGTTCGATGATGAGCAGCTCCAGTCACGTGTCCTGAAACTGTGGGCGGACGACACCGTCAAAGTTCAGAAGTCGGAAGAACTCGCACGACTCCTGAAGCTGATGACGCCCGAGCACCTCGGCGACGGCGATGCGAGAGCCGGTCGGCTGGTGTTTCAAAAGACTTGCGTTAAATGCCACCGCCTGTTCGGTGAGGGCGGCACAATCGCGCCCGACCTGACAGGCTCAGGACGCAAGAAGTCTGACTACGTCCTGAGTAACCTGGTCGACCCCAGCGCACAGATTGATCCAGCCTATCGACTGACGACGCTCTTTACTGAGGACGGGCGGTTGATGAGTGGATTCATCGTGCGGCAGACGGACAGCGACGTGGTCTTCCGCACCCAGGATGCGAGCATTCGACTGCCGATGAAGGATGTCGAAGCCATTCGGACATCAAACATCTCGATGATGCCCGAAGGGATGCTGCGCACTTTCACCGACGAGCAGTTGCGTGATCTGCTCGTCTACCTTGCCGGCTCCGGCCAGGTCCCGATTCCGCAATCCAGCGGAGGAGATTGAACGCCGCCGGAACCGAGCCTCGAACAGGTTTGTGTTCGCACACGACGAGTGAGAAGTCGCCAATTTCCGGTGCGAAACAATCGACACTACGCGAACAGCTCGTGAACGACGCGGCCGTGGACGTCGGTCAGTCGGAAGTCTCGACCGCTGTAGCGGAAGGTGAGTTTCTCATGGTCGAGGCCCATCAGGTGCAGAATGGTGGCGTGCAGGTCGTGGACGTGGACCTTGTTCTCGACCGCTGCGAAACCGAATTCGTCGGTCGCACCGTAGGTGGTGCCGCCTTTGACACCGCCGCCCGCGAGCCACATTGAAAAACCATGATGGTTGTGGTCGCGACCGTTGCCGTTCTCAGCGACAGGGGTTCTGCCGAATTCGCCGCCCCAGACGATCAGAGTGTCTTTCAGCAGGTCGCGATCTTTCAGGTCTCTGATGAGGGCGGCGATGGGCTGGTCGACGTCCTTTGCCTTGTTCGCGTGCTGCTTAATGTCGCCGTGGTCGTCCCACGGTTGGTCGTTGCCGTAGTAGACTTGCACCATTCTGACGCCGCTCTCGACGAGTCGCCGAGCGGCAAGGCATCCATTGGCGAACTGGCCCGAGCCGTACGCTTCACGGGTCTCCTTTGATTCTTTGGCGAGGTCAAAAACGGTCTGTGCCTCAGTCTGCATGCGGAACGCCATTTCGAGCGACTCGATCCTCGCTTCCAAACGATTGTCCTGCCCTCCGCGCCGTTCGAGGTGCAGCTCGTTCATTTGTTTCAGGAGATCAAGCTGCCGACGTTGACCAGTGCTGCTGAGATATGGATTGCTGATGTGCTGAATTACTTTCTTCGGGTCGACGCTCCTCGCATGGTTGATGTGTGTGCCCTGAAAGATGCCCGGCAGAAAACTGTTGCTCCACAACTGAGGTCCGACGACCGGCTTGCCCGGACACAACACGACGTAGCCGGGGAGGTTCTGATTTTCCGTGCCGAGCCCGTACAGCAGCCATGAACCCATGGCCGGTCTGGTTGGCTGAGTCTCGCCGCTGTTCATCATGAGTAACGACGGCTCGTGGTTGGGAATGTTGGTGTGCATCGATCGGACGACGCAGATGTCATCGATGCACGACCCGACATTTGGAAACAGGTCGCTGACCTCGATTCCGGACTCGCCGTACTTCTGAAACTTAAACGGCGACATGAGCAGTCCACCGGTCCTACGCTCTGTCTTCAGGTTCGCAGACGGAGGTCGCTGACCGTTGTACTTTTTCAAGGCTGGCTTTGGATCGAACGTGTCGACCTGGGATGGTCCTCCGTTCATGAAGAGGTGAATGACGTGCTTCGCTCGCGGTGCAAAATGAGCGGCTTTCGGTGCCAGCGGGTTCGATGACTCCAGGTCAGCACCGCTGGCGAGCGTGCCGTCGGAAGCCAGAATCCCGGCCAGACCGAGCACTCCCAGGCCGGTGCCCATGCTTTGCAGAGTCTCGCGCCTGCTCATGCCGAATTGTTGTGATATTGAATTCATCGTTGATCTTTGTGTAACAATTGAATGGAAGACTTGACCAGGGCGATTCCGTGTTCACTGAGTTAATCGAGGTAGATGAATTCGTTACTGCCAAGCAGCACCTGTGCGTAGCTTTGCCAAAGCGTCAGCTTGCTCTCAGGGTCGGCTTCGCTGCTCAGGTAGGCGAGTCCGATTTCGACTTCTCGTTGTCTCGCCGGGTTGCCGCGAACGAAGACTCGCATGTCGGCGGCGTTTGCTTCTGCGTAGGCATGAGCAATCGGATACATTGGCGGAGCGGTTTTCTTCGCGTCTTCGAAGTCGGTTCGCAGCTTGATCAGCCGCTCTCGTTTCTCGCCGGTCAGAAAGTTTTCCAGATCGCCGTCGCTGACAGCGAACGGACCGTCCTTACCAAGCACGAGCGACAGCACGTCTTTGCCGGGACCGATCGGGCCTGACGTTGGCTGCTCGGTGTAGACGCTGAACTGAACGGCGGCCTGATCGCCGCAGCCGCCCTGATCCGATCCGCTGTTGTCGAGCCCGCCGATTGCTTTGAAACGTTGATAGCCTTCAGGGATGTCGTAAACGATCAAACTTGGAGCGTGTACACCGATGCCGTTGTCATAGGTCTTGCCGCCAACCCGGATCGGTTTCCCCTGGTAATTCCGGTCGACCTTAGCTCCGCCGAATCCTTCCAGCGACTTCCACTTGAGTTCCGTCAGCTTCAGCTCGCCTTTGTCTCCGACGAGTCGCGGAGCGAGCCAGTCGGAATGGTCACAACTGTTGCCGTTGCCACCGTCCGACACGACGAGGAACAACTGCGTCGTTCCGCTGATTTCGACATCGATCCCTGCCGTTGGCCGGACCTTCGTGACGTTCGGCGAGACGAATCGAGGGCTGCCTGGTGTGTGAGGCTTGTCATCGCTGACCTGCACGAGGTTTGTCGTGGAGATTCCATCGCGAACATTCAGCAACTCCTGAATGTACTGCTGGAAACCGGTCGCGACTTTCGACACTTCTGGCGGGATGGTCGCCGTCTCGCCTTCGCTGCTCGTCGCGGCGATGTTCAATTCGAACCAGCTGTCGAGAGCGCTCACCTTTCCCTTCTGTTTCGTATCCAGAAACGCGATCCAGCGTTTGAGCAAGAACTCGTTCACTCCGGCCGCTTCGGCAAGCGTCGCTGTGTTGGAAGGCTGACCGTTTGCTTTAGCAGTCCGATGCTTCCAGACGGTCTCGATGTACTTCGCGATTTCGCCGACTTTGGATTCTGCGGCCGTCGACTTCTCGTCCGCGAGAAACTTTTTGATTTCCTCTTCGGTGCTCTTCACTCGCTGCTGACCGGCGTTGTAGGCCTGAACTTCTTCCGGCTTGCAGATCGGAGCGTTGTTCAGTTTGGAGCTGCGGAAGATTCCCGCCAGCGAGTAATAATCCTGAGTCGGGATCGGATCGAATTTGTGGTCGTGACATCGGGCACATGAAACAGTCAGTCCCAGGAATCCTCGCGTGAGTGTGTCGACGCGATCGTCGAGTTCATCCGCCGCCGCTTTGGCCGCATCGCTGTTCTTGTAGTACTGAGCGCCCAGGCCGAAGAACCCGAGCGAGACAAGATGATCGAACGAGTCCTCCGCTTCGGGACCGATCAGATCGCCAGCGATTTGCATCCGGACAAACTTGTCATAAGGCATGTCGGCGTTGAACGACGCGACAACCCAGTCGCGGTAGCGAAAGCCGTTCGTGTTCGCATTCACCGAAAAAGTATGTGCCTGGTCCTCGGAGTACCTCGCGACGTCCAGCCAGTAGCGCCCCAGCGCTCGCCGTAATGGTCCGATTGAAGCAGTCGGTTGATCACCTTCTCGAATGCATTTGGTGAGTCGTCCTGGAGAAAGGCGGCAACATCTTCCGGTGTTGGCGGCAGGCCTGTCAGGTCAAACGTCGCGCGACGAATCAGCTCACGTTTCCCCGCTGTTTCGACAGGCTGCAGCTTGAGCTGCTCCATCTTTGCCAGTGTGAAATAGTCGATGGCATTCCCTGGCCAGTCAGTCTTCTGGACAGAAGGTTCCTTTGACTGAGTGATTGGCTGATAAGCCCAGTGTTTGCCGGCTGCGTCAAAGTCGATCGTGTTTGCCGCGACTTCTCCACTGCGAGGATCCGGCGCCCCCATCTCGACCCACTTAACGAAGTCAGCGATCACCGAGTCGGGAAGCTTCCCCTTCGGTGGCATCTTGAAACTCTCGTGCCGCAAGGCGCCGATCAACAGGCTCTCGTCGACATTCTTCGGCACGACGGCCGCGCCGGAATCGCCGCCTTTTTGCCCTGCTTCGCGAGAGTCAAGCAGCAGCCCACCCTTGACGCTCTTCGCCTCGGCGGAGTGACACTCGTAACAATGCTTCAGCAGCACGGGCCGAATCTTCTTCTCGAAGAACTCAACACCAGCTGCATCGACCGGTTCCTCAACCACATCCTCTGCTGGCAGAGGCGAGCAAGTCAGTGCGAACAGCGCAACCGCAGACATCGTTGCCAGTTGGAACTTCATTGAAAGGTCTTCGTAACTGAGGCGGGATCAGCGGGGATAAAGGCGGGGCAACGATTGTAGCCAGAATTCTCGCACTGAGGCCAGATGGCGGCACAACTTGTCGGGCGGCCGCAATTGCTGACTGCGATTTGCCATTTGTTATTTCACGATGGTAATTTCGAACGGTTGAATTTGAGATTTGCACGTTCGAATGTGTTTCAGAAGACGCTCGCACTGCTGTGACGCGGTGGGTGATGGCGACGAATGAGCCGTCCAATTGAATTCGGACGACGGTGGCCGGTTTGCAGAACTTCTGGCCGAGCTTGCGGCAAGTGATTCGCGGCGAGGAGTGATACGAAATTTGGTTAGACCGCACGGTCGTTCATGCCCGTGGCAGGCTCAATTCAAGCTCACTCGCCATCCGAGGACACTCGAACCATCCAGACGCTAACGGCTACGACAGAATCGTCAGTAGGCTGGGGTTGTTGACGTTGGCGCCTGTGGAATAGCTTGCCGAGTCTTATTGCCGCCCTCGACTCTCAGCCCTTGACGCTCGGCCCTCCGCATGACCGCAATTCTTGGAATCTCGGCGTTCTACCATGACTCTGCAGCCGCGCTGGTGGTGGATGGCGAGATCGTCGCTGCTGCCCAGGAGGAGCGGTTTACTCGGAAAAAGCATGACGCTCGGTTTCCGAAACACGCGGTTGACTACTGTTTGAAAGAAGCCGGGCTGACTCCGGATCAGCTCGACTATGTCGGGTTTTACGACAAGCCGCTGCGGACTTTTGAGCGGCTCTTGGAAACGTATCTGGCTTTTGCACCGGCCGGGTTTCGGTCGTTTCGGTCGTCGATTCCCGTTTGGCTGAAAGAGAAGCTGCATCTGCCGCGTGAGATCCGAAAGGGGCTCCGCGAGCAGTACAAAGGCCGCTTCGTTTTCACGAACCATCACGAGTCGCACGCAGCGAGTGCGTTCTTTCCCTCGCCGTTTGACGAAGCGGCGATCATGACACTCGACGGCGTTGGCGAGTGGTCGACGACGTGCCTGGGAGTCGGACGCGGCAACAAAATCGAGCTGACTCACGACGTGCGGTTTCCGCATTCGCTCGGGCTGCTTTACTCGGCGTTCACCTACTACACCGGCTTCAAGGTCAACAGCGGCGAGTACAAGGTCATGGGACTCGCTCCGTATGGCGAGCCCGAGTTCAAGGACCTGATTCTTGAGCACGTCATGGACCTGAAAGAGGATGGCTCGTTCCGCATGGACATGAGCTATTTCAACTATTGTCAGGGCCTGACGATGACGTCGGACAAGTTCAATCGTCTGTTTGGTGGGCCTCCACAGAAACCCGAAGCAACAGTCACGCAGCGCGAAATGAATCTCGCCGCGTCCGTTCAGGCCGTGTCTGAAGAAGTCATGCTGCGAACGGCTCGGCATATTCACCAGCAGACCGGTTCGAAGAATCTGGTCATGGCCGGCGGCGTTGCTTTGAACTGTGTCGGCAACGGACGAATTCTGCGCGAAGGACCGTTCGAGAATATCTGGATTCAACCCGCCGCTGGCGACGCGGGAGGCGCACTCGGCACGGCGTTGTTCATCTGGCATCAGCTTCTTGAAAAAGAACGCACGACAAACGGCAAAGACAGTCAGCGAGCGTCGCGACTCGGTCCGGCTTTCCCGGACGACGAGATCGCAAAGTACCTCGACCAGAACGGCGCCGTTTACTCGACGTGCGAATCGGACGAGCAGCTTTGTGAAGAAGTGGCGTCGTTGATCGCGAGCGAAAAAGTGATCGGTTGGTTTCAGGGGCGGATGGAATTCGGGCCGCGGGCGTTAGGCTCGCGATCGATCATCGGCGACGCTCGCAGCCAGAAGATGCAGTCGCTGATGAATCTGAAGATCAAGTTCCGCGAATCGTTCCGGCCGTTCGCGCCGATCGTCCTTAAAGAGCACGTGCACGAGTACTTTCAGATGCGCGAGAACGAGGACAGCCCGTACATGCTGTTGGTCGCTCCCGTGCGAGAAGAGATTCGCAACGCACTGCCTGACGACTACGAAAAAACATTCGGCATCGACAAGCTGAACTACTCCCGGTCGAGCATCCCGGCGATCACTCACGTCGACTTTTCAGCTCGCGTTCAAACTGTCGACACCGAACGCGATCCCCTACTGCACCAGTTGATCTCACGCTTCAAAGAAAAGACCGACTGCCCGGTTCTGATCAACACGAGCTTCAACGTCCGGAGTGAACCCATCGTCTGCTCGCCGGAAGACGCCTGGCACTGCTTCCTGATGACGGACATGGACGTCCTGGTCCTCGGTCGGCACATCCTGCTGAAAGAGCAGCAAACAAAAAAGATGACCGAATCCGACCGCGAAGCTCACCTCGCCCAGTTCGAACTGGACTGAGCGAAGCAGAGCACTACCGCGAACGGTTTATCAGCAGCCGGTGTCACGATTCCACGCCAAGCCGCGACACACCCCACAACGATTAGTCGGTCAAGACAAACTGAGTACCTTCCGTCATTCCCGCGCAGGCGGGAAACCAGTCAGCGTTGTTAGCTCACGTTGCCGTAATCTGGGTGCCCGATTACGCGGGCATGACGTCAAAATCGAGACCGTCTTTGGACTCATTTCCCAGAAATTCGCCAATGTACACACCACTTAGCTTCGTCGAGAACGACCTGTCGATTCTGCACTCGTGCATCGAAGAGAACAGTTTTGCAACACTTGTTACAACGAATTCTGAAGGCCCGGCAGTGAGTCATCTGCCGCTGCTGCTTGATCGAAAAATTGGCCCAAACGGAACGCTGATTGGTCACATGGCAAAGGCCAACCAGCAATGGCGCGAGCTCGTAAACGGTGACGCTCTGGCAGTTTTTCACGGACCGCACGCTTACATTTCTCCCAGCTGGCTCGACGAGCAGAACGTCGTGCCGACCTGGAACTACGTCGCCGTTCACGTCACCGGAAAGGTGCAGCTTGTCGAAGAGCCGCCGGAGTTGCTCGACATCGTTCGAAGATACGTCAACGTCTACGAGGCATCGATGCCTGAGCCGTGGCAACTGGAATCCGCCGATCCGGACTTCATCGAAAAGCTGTTGGACGCCATCGTCGGCTTTACGATCAAAATCACGTCGATCGAAGGAAAGTGGAAGCTCAACCAGAACCACCCCGAAGAACGCCGCCAGAAAATCATCGACGGCCTGGAAGCTCGCCCCGATGAAGACTCAGCGTCCATCGCCAAGCTGATGCGGGCGACGCTTGGAATTTCTGATTCGTAAATCTTCGGGTCATTTCCCAATAAAACAGCCGCAGATCGGCGCAGATAAACGCAGATCAGTTCACGATTCAATCTGCGTTTATCTGCGGCTGATTAAGTCACGAGAACCAGGTTCGGTAGTGCTGGAAGGCTCCGTAGACGAGTACGGATTCGACGAGGTTTCCGAGGACGGATAGCCAGAAGACGAGGCGGAAACTTTTCTTGTATGTCTTATGTCGGAATAGTTTTTGGCCGGCGATTGCTCCGGGCCAGCCGCCGAGGAGCGAGAGGATGTGAAGAGTCTTTTCCGAAATTCGGTCGCCTTCCAGCTTCGCTCGCCGCTTGTCGACACCGTAGACGACGAACGTTGCCAGACTCATCACTCCGAACCAGACGGAGCAAACGATGATCGCATTTTGACTCATTGCGTTGCCTTGATCTCTTCTGACGCGAACTCTTGCGGCCAACTTGCCGAATCGGGAAAGCCTAATCGAAGGACCGTCTGGCTGGTAAGTTCGGCTTGAGTTCTCACCCGTCGATCGAAATCCGGAATACATGGAACGCAGAGTTCACAGAGGACTCGCAGTGCGACTAAGCCGCAATCATTTATTAGCCACGGATGGACACGGATTTTCACGGATGTCTATGGATGCTGGAGAAAGGCATCCGTCTTTATCCGTGTAATCCGTGGTTCCTTATTATGTTTCGTGCAAAAAAAGGAAGAAGTTGTAGGTGATCAATGCCGAGGTGTGGAGAGTTTTCCTTTTGTCTCTGTATTGTTTTCCGCAGCGGCCTCTGCGTTCAAACTTTTTCACTTGTGATTCGATGAGCGTTTTCGCCTGTCAGACTTCCCTTCCAGAAGGCTGACCGGTCACAATGCACATCCTTCCTCAGAAACTCTCCATACGCCTTTTGCTCCCGACGGAACGAAAGCCATGCCTCGACGATCCTGCTCTTACTCTGCCGCTCTCTTGAGGGCACTCTGTTCTGCACTGACCGTCCTCTTGTTGAACGTGCATGCTGAAGCGGTGTTTGCTCAGAATGAGCAGATCGCAACCGCGCCGCGAAAGATCGACTTCAACCGCGACATTCGCAGCATCCTGTCGAATCGATGCTTCACCTGCCACGGGCCGGACGATGCCGAGCGACAGGCTGACCTGCGACTCGATTCGCGGGAAGGTGCCATCGCCGATCTCGGTGAATATGCAGCCATCGTTCCAGGCAGACCGGACGTCAGCGAGTTGATTAAACGCATTACAAGCTCCGCCCCTGACGTCGTGATGCCCCCGACCGAAAAGGGCAAGCCGCTGACCAGGTCAGAAGTTGAATTGCTGACACAGTGGATCAAACAGGGAGCCGGATACGCGAAACATTGGTCCTACGAACTTCCGATTCGGCCTGAACTTCCGAAGACGTCCAACAAAGCGTGGCATCGAAACGCGATCGACGCGTTCATTCTCTCGCGGCTTGATCGTGAGAAACTTTCTCCGAACGAGGAAGCGGACCGAGCGGCGTTGGTTCGCCGAGTCACTCTGGACCTGACCGGCCTGCCGCCGACACTCGAGGATGTCGAAGCGTTCCTTGCCGACAAATCTTCGAATGCGTACGAGGCGATGGTTGATCGGCTGCTCGAACGAGACGCGTATGGTGAGCACTGGGCCAGAATGTGGCTGGACCTCGCTCGGTATGCAGATTCGGCTGGCTACGCCGACGACCCCGCTCGCACGATTTGGGCTTATCGCGACTACGTCATTCGTTCGCTGAATTCGAACAAGCCGTTCGACCAGTTCACGATCGAGCAGATCGCTGGCGACCTGTTGCCAAACCCGTCTGAAGAGCAACTCATCGCCACGGCTTTTCATCGAAACACGCTGACGAACAACGAAGGCGGCACGAACGACGAAGAGTTTCGCAACGTCGCCATCGTTGACCGAGTGAACACAACCATGGCCGTCTGGATGGGCACAACGATGGCGTGTGCTCAGTGCCACACTCACAAGTTCGACCCGATCACGCAGGCTGAGTACTTCAAATTCTTCGCTTTCTTTAACAGCACCGAAGACGCCGATCGCCGCAACGAAAGCCCGCGTCTTCAGATTTACACGGACGAGCAGAAAGCAAATCGCACCGCGTGGGAAACTGAGTCGGCCGCCCTGGAAAAACTTCTGGCAACATCCACGCCCGGGTTGCTCGTCGCTCAGGCAAAGTGGGAAGAACGTCTTAAGGTCGCCCCGGAATGGTCTGATACGAAACCGACTGAAGCGACGTCGAAATCCGGAGCGGTCCTGACCGCGCAGGACGACAGTTCGATCAAAGTGACAAAGCAGGCGAAGGTCGATACATACACGGTCAACCTGCCAGTGAAGAGCGGGCGTCTGACCGGCATCCAGCTCGAAACTTTCCCCGGAAACAATTTCGTGATCTCGCGAATTTCTGCGGCGTTGATCCCGCCCAACGGAACGCTGCTGAATGGCCGCTTTGTTCGGGTCACCATTCCCGGCACCGGTAAAATGGTCTCGCTGGCAGAAGTTCAGGTCTTCAGCGGTGCGGACAACGTCGCGCTGCGAGGCGAAGCCAAACAAAGTTCAACGGGCTTCGGTGGCCTCGCCAAACTGGCCATCGACGGAAACACCAACGGCGACTACCAGAAGGCCAAGTCGACAACCCATACGGAAGTCTCGACAGATCCGTGGTGGGAGCTTGATCTGAAATCCAGCCAGGCGATTGACCGAGTTCAACTCTGGAACCGAACCGACAACAACCTGCAGTCACGTCTGTCGAACTTTGTTGTGCAGGTCTTTGACGACAAACACGAAGTGGTCTGGGAACAGAAAATTGCCGAACCACCAAACCCGAATGCCGAATACTCGCTCAGCTCCGCACGAGGGATTCCGTTTGGTTCGGCGTTCGCTGACTACGCGCAGGCGGCGTTCTCCGCGGCGGACGTGTTGAACAACCCGGATACGAAAACCAAAGGCTGGGCGGTCGGGGGACAGGCCGACCGGAATCACCAACTCACGCTGATTCCGAAGAAGGCTGTCGATGTTCCGGAAGGGTCGACCATCTCCGTCACCATCGAACAGATTTCCACACACGAAAATCACACGCTGTCGCATTTTCGCATTTCAGCCAGCAGCGACGAGCGTGTGCGCGAATTCGCCGGCATCCCCACCGACAAGCTGACAATCATTCGCTCGCCAGACGACAGTCGAAACGACGCTCAGAAGCAGGCACTCACCAGTTACTTCCTCGCGGAAGTTGCGCCGGAACTCGTCAATGAACGGCGGCGTCTGGCCACTGTCAAAAAGCAACTGGCGGCTCTGAAACCGGCGACGTCTGTCCCGGTCATGAAAGACCTGCCTACAGACAAGCATCGTGTCACGAAGATTCAGATTCGCGGCAACTATCAGCAAACGAGCGACGAAGTCACTGAAGGTGTCCCAGCCGCGTTTCACCCACTACCCGATGATCTGCCGCCAAACCGCCTTGCACTCGCGAAGTGGCTGATCGATGAGAAAAACCCGCTGACGGCACGCGTCGTCGCCAACCGATACTGGGAATCGATCTTCGGGATCGGCATCGTCAGTACCAGCGAAGAGTTCGGTTCCCAAGGCGAATTGCCGGTCCATCCGGAACTGCTCGACTGGCTGGCCACCGAACTGGTCGCCAGCAATTGGAACATCAAACATCTCGTGAAACTGCTGGTGACGTCGGCCGCTTACCGACAGTCATCGCGCGTCACGGACGAGCTGATCGCTCGCGATCCCCAGAATCGGCTGCTGGCACGAGGGCCTCGCTTCAGACTATCGGCCGAGATGATTCGCGATCAGGCTCTCAGCGTCGGCGGACTTCTGGCTCAAAAAATGTTCGGACCGCCCGTTCGACCACTCCAGCCCAACCAGGGCGTCAGTGCCGCGTTCGGCAGCGCGATCGACTGGAAGACCAGCGACGGCGTCGACAAGTTCCGACGAGGCCTCTACACCACCTGGCGACGCTCGAACCCGTATCCATCAATGATGGCCTTTGACGCGGTGAACCGAGAAGTCTGCACGGTGCGGAGAGACCGAACCAACACGCCGCTCCAGGCACTGGTCACGCTCAATGATCCCGTTTACGTCGAAGCCGCTCAGGCGTTGGCCAGACGTATCGCGGCGCGCGACGGGTCGACTGCCGAGCGTGTTGCTTACGGATTCCGGCTGGCAACGGCTCGCACGCCGGAGCCGTTTGAAAAATCGCGTCTTGTCAAACTATTCGGAGTCGTTCGAGCCAGATATGCCGATGATTCAGAAGCCGCAACGTTGATCGCCACGATGCCGTTGGGACCGGCTCCTGAAGGAGCCGATGTCGTTGATCTTGCCGCGTGGACCGTCGTCGGAAACGTACTGCTGAACCTCGACGAAATGTTTATGAAGCGGTGACTCGAGCGAGACTCGACCAATCCAATTCTGTATGTGATCAAAACCGGACTCAGCCATGAACCCGTTTACTCAACGAATTCAAAACCTGACCAGGCGGCACTTTCTGCGGGACTCGAACATCGCCCTCGGAGGCATGGCTCTTTCGGCGATGGCCGGCGGCAGTGCCAGTGCAAGGTCGAAGGTCATCAATCCGCTTGAGCCGAAGAAGACTCACCACGCGCCGAAAGCCAAACGGGTCATCTACCTTCACATGACCGGCTCACCGCCGAACCTGGACTTGTGGGATTACAAGCCGGAACTCATCAAGCGGACCGATGAAGACTGCCCGGCTGAGTTTCTGGAAGGTCGCCGCTTTGCTTTCACGTCTGGCGTGCCGAAGCTGCTGGGAACGCCTCGCAAGTTTCCGCAGGTTGGTACAGCGGGGCTGCGAATGTCCGACGCCGTTCCGCACCTGCACAAAGTCGCCGACGAAATGTGCATGGTCCACTCGATGAACACGGACCAGTTCAACCACGCTCCGGCCGAGCTTTTGATTTACACCGGCTCGCCGCGTTCGGGCCGACCTTCGATGGGTGCGTGGGCCACGTACGGGCTGGGGTCCGAGAACGAAGACCTTCCGGGTTTCGTCGTTCTGATTTCCAGCGGCGTGCAGCCAAACGGCGGAAAGAATTCGTTCGGCAGCGGCTTTCTGCCCAGCGTTTACCAGGGGGTGCAGTGTCGCTCGAAAGGCGACCCCGTTCTCTACGCATCTGACCCGAAAGGGATGGACCGCGAAATGAGACGCCTGAGTCTCGACGCGCTGCGAGATCTGAACGAAGCACAGGCCGACAAGCTGGGGCACCCGGAAACTCGCACCCGGATCGCTCAGTACGAACTTGCCTACCGTATGCAGGTTTCTGTCCCGGAAGTTATGGACATCACCAAAGAACCAGAGCATGTCCTGAATGCTTACGGTGCAGAGCCGGGAGCATCCAGCCTGGCTAACAACTGCCTGCTTGCTCGACGACTGGTCGAACAGGGAGTTCGTTTCGTGCAGCTCTTTGACTGGGGATGGGACTTCCACGGAACGGGAGCCGGTACTGGTCTCACATCGGGCTTAACGAACAAGTGCGCGACGATGGACAAGCCAGTCGCCGCACTGATCGCCGACCTCAAACAACGAGGCATGCTGGAAGACACGCTGATCGTCTGGGGTGGAGAATTCGGCCGCACACCGTTCCGCGAAGGACGCACGGCGAAGGGCAAAGTGCTCGGCCGCGACCACTACCCCGACTGCTTCACGATGTGGATGGCCGGTGGCGGAGTCAAAGGCGGCTACGAGTACGGTCAGACCGACGAGCTTGGTTTCGGAGTCGTCGAAAACAAAGTCCACATTCACGATTTGCAGGCGACAATCATGCATCTGCTCGGCATGGACCACGAGAAAACGACTTTCCGTTTCCAGGGCCGCGACTACCGCCTGACCGACGTCCACGGCGAAGTCGTGCATGATCTGATCTCGTGACTCTCGCGAAACTTGCAGGACTTTAGTCACAGATATACGCGGATACTCTCCTGATCTGTGATTATCCGCGTCCATCGTCTGCTCAGCTTTCAGTCAGACACTTTTCGAATCAACGCGATGTCGGATGGCCTTGATCATGACTTCATGCGATGGATGATCGGCTGAGTTGCGGGGATAGTGAGCGAACTGAATCACTCCGGTCGAATCGATCACGAAGGCGCCTGGCATCTGCATCGGATCGCCGACCGGTATACCGCCGCCGTGACGGAGCAGTGCCTTGAAGCTCTGTTTCCAGACGGCCACACCAGCAACTTTGCCGATCGAGCCTTTTGCAAGTCCGAATGCCTGATAAGCGATCCGGCCCGGATCGGCGAAACATTCAAACGGCAGGTCCAGTCTTTTTCGGAACTCGGCCACCTGATCCGGAGTGCCCATGGTCACCACAGCCACATCGCCACCAGCCTGACGAAAACTTTCATAATCCTCTCGCACGTCGACCACGTGCTCGCGGCAGGTCGGTCAACCGAAATGTCGAACGAAGAACAGTGCCACGGGACTGGTTTGCCAGAAATCCGAAACACAAACAGACTCTCCTTCCTGATTGAGAATCCGGGTTGAGGGAGCCCCGTCGCCTGCTGCAAGCTGCATGGTGTTTCCTCTCTGTCGTCATGGAATGAACTGTACGACCTCTCAAAAGTCGAAAGCGAACAGACAAACGTCGCGGCTTCACGCTCTGACATTGTCGCCGAAATAGCCGAGATCATGAATCGCGAGCACACGCCGCTGAGTGACTTAGGAATTGTCCCGAAATAAGTTCCTTGTTTGACCGCAAGCCGAAGGCGCCCGCGTTTCAGACGCTGGCACGCATTCAAAACACCATCGCCTGCGGCTTCGGGTCAAACAAGGCAATGGAAA
>Ga0316208_1001554_pt1 | contig 21192 bp, 14 predicted proteins | sample 3monopyrite_MG_FD_204944 | JGI IMG/M metagenome (GOLD analysis project Ga0316208, IMG submission 204944) | Microbial mat bacterial communities from mineral coupon in-situ incubated in ocean water Damariscotta River, Maine, United States -... | ecosystem: Environmental > Aquatic > Marine >...
CACGGGAGCCTGACAGCCATTCGCCTGACCAGTCGCAGTCAGGCCCTGTTGTGGAACTTCACCCCCTGGCATCCTTCGATCAAGCACCGCGACGGCTGGCAGAGTCCCGCCGAGCGTTTGAACAAGCACCGCTACCACGACGACTGGCTACAGAACCTGCTCATTTCCGCTTCCTGCGGCGGATACCGATACAAACAACCACCCCAGAATCCGTGACGGTCAGGCAAAAAGAAAGCCCGGCACACATGAATGAGTACCGGGCCTTTGTTGCGAAATAGAGCATGGCGGTGGCAGACGGCCACCATCCGGTCTGCGGCCTACTCCTGCACGAGGCGATAGATTCCTTTGCCGTTTCGGTTGGGCGTGGTCACGAACGCTTCGCCATCCTCGTCTTCGCCGAACGCGAGGACGTTCAAACCGTTCCAGGGAATGGCGACGTTGCGGACAACCTTGCTGGCTTCCTCGTCGTAGTGCAGTGCCCACAGTTTGCCCGCCACGTAGTCACCGTAGAGATAATGCCCCGCCAGTTCCGGCAGCTTCGAGCCTCGATAAACGTGCCCACCGGTGATCGACTTACCGATGCGGTGATCGTATTCCCAGACCGGAGCGATCCCGGTCACGTCGTTTGATGATTCGTGGTTTCCGAAGGCGAATGATCCTTCGCGGGCGCTCCAGCCGTAATTTCCGCCCTTCTTGATAATGTTGATCTCTTCCCAAAGATCCTGACCAACGTCTGCCAGCCAGAACGAACCGGTCTTCGAGTCAAACGAAACTCGCCACGGATTCCGAATTCCGTAGGCATAGACTTCTCCAGGAACATCCTTCTGCTCGACGAACGGGTTATCTTTCGGAATCGCGTAATTCTTTCCGTTGGCTTTGTGGTCGACGTCGATTCTCAGGACGCAGCCGAGGATCGACGAATTGTCCTGGGCGGAGTACTCCGGATCGTTGCGGCCACCGCCATCGCCCATCCCGATGTAGAGGTATCCTTCCGGCCCGAACGCCATCGGCCCGCCGTTGTGATTGGCGAATGGCTGCTGGATGGTCATCAGGATTTCTTCGCTGGATTCTTCCGCCTTGTTGGGATCATTCTTCGACACGGTGAAGCGGGACAGATAAATCTTCCGGTCGCCGGACTCGGTGTTGTAGTAAACGAAGAACTGGCCGTTCGACTTGTAGTTCGGGTGGAAGGCGAAGCCGAGCACCCCTTCTTCGTCGTCTTTGTTGAACTGATGAGTTCGCTCGCGGATGTCTGCGTAAACGGTTGCCTTCTTCGCCGCCGGATCGTTGGGCAGCACGTGAATCAGGCCGCTTTGATCGACGACGAACACTCGGTTCGAGCCGTCGCCCGCGTGAGTCACATGAAGCGGCCGCTTCGGTGGATTTGGTTTTCCGTTTTCGTTGAACGCCGACCAGCCGTCCCACGCAATGTCGGGAAACGCCACTTCCGGCTTCAGCTTCAACGTGCCGTCAATCGGCTCCGGAGCTTTGCCGCTGTCCGGAAGTTCACGAACTCGAATGTTTCGAAACGAAACCAGGTTGCCATGATCCTGCAGGCAAATGTGCCCTTTCGTCGCCTTTCCAAAGTTCTCGAACTTTGCGAACTTGCTCGCCGCCACACGCTTGTTCCAATCATCGCTGCCCTTCACGAATTTGAAGTAGCTGACACCGTTCATGCAGACTTCGCCATCGCGAGCGGTGACTCGAAAGTAAAGCTGGTTCCACTGTCCCGCTGGTCGAGTGGCATCGTCCATCTCGATACCCTTGTAACCGACCTGAGCTTCAAACTTCTTCGCCCAGCCGGGCTTCTTCGGCTGATAAAGCTGGTAGAGCCAGCCGGCCTTCTGAGGATCGTGGCCGTCGACGTTATCCTGAATCTGAATCTCCGGGCCCGACTGCCACGGTCGTTGGTTCTCTTCCGTCACGTGGAACATCAGCCCGCTGTTGCCGCCTTTTGAGATGCGGTATTCGAGCTGCAATTCGAAATGCTCGAACTGCCCGGTCGTGATGATATCGCCCGCTCCCTTACCAACTCGCGACAGGACTCCGTCTTCAATCTTCCAGCCGTCGCCGACCGAATCCTTCTTGTAATTGCGCCACCCTTCGGTGGTCTCGCCATCGAAGAGGAGTTTCCAACCCGACCGCGACTCGGCTTCCGTCAGCTCGTTCTGACCAGCATCTGTCGTCGACGTCAACGCTGCGAAGACCCCAACTGATGCAGCAAACGCAGCCGATCTTAGATATCGCATTTAAGATTCCTTTTTTGATTGTTCAGTCGTCTCAGAATCGCAACGAATGGGAACGCAGAGATCGCTGAGGACTCGCAGAGAGATGAGAGCCTTCCTATCTTCTCAGCGTCGTTTTCCTCTGTGCACTCAGCGTTCAAAATGTCAGCCTGGTCGAACGCAGGATAACGCGTGGTGAAAACCGCTCGCGGCTGTGAGTTCTTCAATCGGCATGATAGTAGGCTGGACAAGCTCCGCGCAGTTCCGGCAATCCGAACAGATTTTGATAATCGACTGCCGGAACTGCGCAGAGCTTGTTCCAGCCTACCAACAAAAACCACAACCTCTTCGCGGACGGAAAGAATGACGACCACGAATCCGCAACGCAACGTGCCCGTCAGTCGACCGTCTTCGGAACGTTTTTCGCTCGAGCGATCGTTTCCTGAACCGAGTCCGTCACGGCGGTACACAAACGGTCGAGATCAAGATCGTCTTCGTCGTCGCCGAACGGTTCTTCGACATGCTCGGCGACGACTTCCAGGCCGAGCATGAAGTACGCCGTCATCGCGGTCAGTGGAACTGTCCACCAGCCAAAGTCCGCCGTGATTCCCCACGGCAGTGACAAAAGGCACACCGCAATGCACTGTCGGACGAAGACGCGATACGAACTGGCAATCCTCGTCAGTCGAATGTTTTCACACTTTCCGGCCAGTTCGTGAAGCTTGTGAAGGTCGGCGTCGATGACTCGCTGGTCGGCTCCGTCAATCCAGCCGTTGGCCTTCCAATGGAACAGACACTTGTAGAGCCGATCGACCAGGAACACAGGGACGTGCTAGACGGTCTCGTCGTATCCTTCAAGTTTGGTCAGCGACTCTGACGTCGCCGCATCCCGCAAGTGGTCTCGCAGTCCCCACGAGAAGGCAACCAGATACCGGCCGACGCCGTCCAGTTCTTCCTCAGGAAGATTCACCATGTGCGCGTACTTGGCGGCCGGAGTCCTGCTGACACTGAATAGCAAAGTGAAACTTGAAGAGAAGGTCGGAGACTACGACGGGAATCGTCCACACTCAAGGCGACCGACCATCGCAGCCTCGACAAACAAGTGCGTCGCCAAAACAGCCGCGCGTCGCACTGGAAGTCTTTATAAACGTTCTTTACAAATAGGCCGATGCGCGATAAGTTTTTGCCGTCCCTCCTTCAGGCCTCAACAGATTCGCCTTATGTCTGCCCCGCCTCAATCACGCCCGCGACTGCTTCGCCAGATGAATGAGCGGTCCGTTATGCGCGTGCTGCAGCAGCATGGTCCGTGCTCAAGAGCAGACATGACTCGCAGACTCGGAGTCACGGCGCCGACCATCTCAAAGGCCGTGTCATCACTTCTTCGTGGCCGCATGCTCGAAGAATTCGACAGCAAACAGGACGGCGTCGGACGACCGGCCCGGCAACTTCGACTGGCGACAGAAACGGCCCAGGTCATCGGGTTGGTCGTCGACGCTCAGGACTGCCACCTTGTCTCCGCCGGACTGGACGGACAACTGCAGGACGAAAGCCTTTGCGTCTTCGAAACGCCGAAGACGTATCGCGGGCTGACCTCAAAGGTCGTCAAATCGTTCGACCAGATTTCGAATGGACGAGCTGCCGAAACGCTGGGGCTCGGCATCAGCATGCCCGGCCTGATCGATTATCGACAGCAGCGAGGGCTGTTATCCCCGAACGTTCCCATCACGAACGGACAGTCTCTGGCTCGCGACCTGACGGAAAAGCTGGGCATCGATTGCGTGATGCTGCAGGAATCGCATTCGTTGTGCCTCGCTCAGCATCACTACGGCGACATCGCAGGCGGCAACTCCCGCGGCCTGGATAACTTCGTGATGCTCGATATCGGAGCCGGTCTTGGCATGGGCGTGATGGCTGGCGGGCGAGTCCTCACTGGACACAGCGGTCTGGCTGGCGAACTCGGTCACCTCCCGCGAATTCCCAACGGACGAGCGTGCGGTTGCGGCAAACGGGGCTGTCTTGAAACAGTTTCCTGCGATTCGGCCCTTGCCTGGCTGGTGTCTCAACGTATCGGTAGATCAGTCAGCATCGACGAGATCGTTCAACTGACTAATAGCGATGAGCTTTCGGTTGAGGCGGAAATCGAGCAGGTTCTCCCACACCTCAGTTTCGCCATTTCAGCCGTCATCAGCCTTTACAATCCTTCGAAGATATTTATCTGCGGTCGCATGTTCGACCTGGCTGACAAACTCTTCGACAAGTTGCTACACGCGACAGCCGCCGACACTCTTGCACCCGCGTTCGCCGACTGTGAAATTGTTCGCGCCAGCGTCAGCAAGAGTCAGGGCGCTGTCGCCGGAATTATTGAATACCTGACCGACTCACTGGTTCCGGGAGTCGCCGGGCTGTTCGCCCCCGCAAACGATTCAACCGACGGAGCAACCCCGACGGCCGGAACTTAGAAACGTGTTCAAAACAACTTCCCGATTTTTAACCACAGAGGCACAGAGACACAGAGTTTGACAGGAGAGTTCTCCTCTGTGTCTCCGTGCCTCTGTGGTTAAATTGTACTGATCATTTCGGAACATTATTTCGGACATGTTCCTAAGGATCAGTCCCGAAATAATTTCCCGATTTCCGTTGCCTTGTTTGACCCGAAGCCGCAGGCGATGGTGTTTTGAATGCGTGCCAGCGTCTGAAACGCGGGCGCCTTCGGCTTCCGGTCAAACAAGGAACTTATTTCAGGACTATTCCTAAGTAAGTAAACAAGACAAGAACATTCAACGCTCAAAATTCTGCATCAGCGAAGTCAGCTCACCAGATAAGAAATCTTGATCATGATGACACGAATCACAATCTCATCTTTGTCACTGCTCATCCTGCTGACAGCCGCCGCTTCAACGTCAGCGGCTGACGCCGATTCGGCCGAGTTCTACAACGAAAAAGTCCTGCCCATTCTTGAAGCACGCTGCTTCGAGTGTCATGGCCCCGAGTCCGAGTTGAAGGGCGAATTGTTTCTCGGAAACCGTGAAGGACTTCTGGAGGGCGGTGAATCCGGACCGGTCGTCGATACGGACGCCCTCGAAGACAGCTTGTTCCTCGACGCGATCAACTACGGCTCGTACGAGATGCCACCCGACAGCAAGCTCCCCGATGATGAAATCGCGATTCTGACAGCATGGGTGAAAGCAGGTGCCTCGATTCCTGAAGGTTCCGAACTCGAACGTCCGGAAGTCGACCATGCGAATCCGGCAACACTCGTCTCTGAGGAAACAAAGAATTACTGGGCCTTCCGACCGGTCGCGAATTCGGCTGTTCCGCCGGTGACAAATTCGGCCAGGGTTGCCAATCCGATTGATAATTTCATTTTGCAGAGACTCGAACAGGCGAAACTGTCGCCGGCATCGAGGGCCGATCAACAGCAGCTCATCCGCCGAGCGTATTACGACCTCACGGGCTTGCCACCCTCGATCGACGACATCGAAGCCTTCGTCAATGACAAGTCTGACCGCGCGTTCGAGAAGGTCGTTGACCGGCTGCTGGAGTCGCCTCAGTACGGAGAACGCTGGGGAAGGCACTGGCTGGACCTGGTTCGCTACGCCGAAAGCAACAGCTACGAACGTGACGGCACGAAGCCGTTCATCTGGCGATACCGCGACTACGTCATCAAGAGCTTCAACGAGGACAAGCCGTACACTCAGTTCATCAAGGAGCAACTGGCTGGCGACGAGTTTGAACCGCCGACGCCCGACTCGATCGTCGCGACCGGCTACTACCGCCTGGGCATCTGGGACGACGAACCAGTCAGTCAGAAACAGGCTCTGTACGACGATCTCGACGACGTCCTGCTGACGACGTCTCAGGTGTTTCTTGGCCTGACGATGAACTGCGCCCGGTGCCACGATCACAAGATCGACCCGCTTCCGCAGAAGGACTACTACAGCTTCCTCGCGTTCTTCAGCGGGTTTAAACGTTACGGCGTCCGCAGCCACGAATCGGTTCAAGACAACTCAATTGGACCGATCGCCGTCAATCAGGGAGACCGAAAACGCAACGACGCTCGCAAGGCACTGGACCGTGAACTCGGCGACCAGGACCGCAAGATCAATCACGTGAACCGCCGGCTTCACGAGCTGATGACTCCACCGGAGAAGGAAGACTTCAAAGCGGTCGAAGTCCGAGTCGACATCGCCCGAAAGTACGTCGGCAACGGGCTCTCGAAAAAGCTTGTCGCCGACTATGCCGCCGCCGTTCGGCGACGCAAAGAGATTCTCGACACGCGTCCGCCGGAAGTCGCTCAGGCTTTGATAATCAAAGAGGTCGGAAAAAATCCGCGTGATACGTTTATCCTGGTCCGAGGCAACGCCAACGTTGAAGGTGCCAAAGTCGAACCGGCATTTCCATCTGTGCTCTCGCCGCCCAAGCCAGTCATCGAAGCACCGGCGATGACCGAATCAAGCGGTCGCCGCACGGCACTCGCGAACTGGATCGCCAGCGACAAAAACCAACTCACCGCTCGCGTCATGGTGAACCGAATCTGGCAACACCATTTTGGCAGAGGCATCGTTGGCTCAAGCAACAACTTTGGAAATATCGGCGACAAGCCGACTCATCCGGAACTGCTCGACTGGCTGGCAACCCGCTTCATGCAGGGTGGCTGGAGGCTCAAAGCCATGCACAAGCTGATCATGCTTTCGAGTGCGTATCAGATGAGTTCTCAGGCCAGCGAGAAGGAACTCGCCGCCGACCCGGCCAATAAACTCTACTGGCGATTCAACATGCGGCGTCTTTCGTCAGAGGAACTGAGGGATTCGGTCCACGCCGCGAACGGCAGCCTGAATCTGAAAATGGGCGGGCCGAGTATCTACCCGATCATTCCGCAGGAAGTTTTCGCCGGTCAGTCGCGGCCGGGTGCTGGTTGGGGCAACTCGTCAGAAGAAGAGCGTGCTCGCCGAGCAGTCTACATCTTCATCAAGCGATCGCTGGTCGAACCGCTGATGGCAGACTTCGACTTCGCCGACGTCGACTCCACCTGCCCGGTTCGATTTGTGACGACTCAGCCGACCCAGGCACTCAGCCTGTTGAACAGCGAATTCATGAATCGACAGGCCGCAATCTTTGCTGAGTTCCTCAAGAAGGAAGCCGGGGCCGATTCGGCAAAGCAGGTCGCACTTGGACTGAGCCGGGCTACTCAACGACGGCCAACCAAACCTGAAATCGATCGAGGCCTCGGCCTGATCAATTCATTAAAGGCGAACGGCGTGCCCGAGGACGTCGCCTTAAAGTACTACTGCCTGACGTTGTTCAACCTGAACGAGTTCCTCTATCTCGACTGATCCATTCTTCGGCCCTGCTCCGAAACCAGACGACTGCTCGAATACAAAGTTAATCGATAGCTGAGGTGACATGATGACTGAATCAAATTTCTGTGGCCGCACCCGACGAGAATTCCTCTGGCAAACCGGCGCCGGATTCACCGGCACGGCTCTCGCCGGAATGCTCAGCGAAGACGGGTTCCTGGAAAATCAGGCCGTCGCCGCCGACGGACAGACTGCCTGGACGAACCCGCTGGCACCGAAGAAGCCACACAATGATCCTCAAGCAACGTCAGTAATCTTCCTCTACATGTATGGAGGACCAAGCCATATCGACACGTTCGATTACAAGCCAAAAATGAAAGGGATGGACAACAAAACGATCGACGTCAAAACGTTTGGTCGCGGCGGCCATAAAAACCAGGGACGGATCGTCGAACCTCGCTGGAATTTCAAGCAGTACGGCGAGTGCGGGAAGTGGGTTTCCGACCTGTTCCCTCACAAAGCCGAAATGGTCGACGACATCGCATTCCTTCATTCTATGACTGCCGACTCGCCAATTCACGGCTCGGCCATGCTGATGATGAACAGCGGAAAGATTCTCAGCGGAAGCCCCTGTCTGGGTTCATGGACCACCTACGGCCTGGGCAGCGAGAACCAGAATCTGCCCGGCTTCGTGGTGATGCTCGATCCGCGAGGAGGCCCAATCTCTGGTGCCAAAAACTGGAGCTGCGGCTACATGCCCGCCAGCTATCAGGCGACAATCATGCGGGCTCAGGGAACACCGATCCTGAACCTCGCACCGCCCGCCGGAATGAGCAGTGAAACCCAACAGAAACTGCTGGCCACCCTGGATCGGTACAACAAGGAGCATCAGAAAGCTCGGCAGGACAACACCGAACTTGCCGCGCGAATCGCCAATTACGAGTTGGCTTTCCGCATGCAGACCGCCGCGCCCGAAGCGACGGATATCTCGCAGGAAACAGCTGCCACGCAGGAGATGTACGGTCTGAACGGAGAGAAGTCCGGAACCTTCGGCAAGCAGTGCCTGCTTGCCAGGCGGCTCGTCGAACGCGGAGTTCGCTTCGTGCAGATTTACTCGGGCGGCAATCATAACGACGCCAACTGGGACGCTCACGGCGACCTTGAGGTCAATCACAATCTGCACGCCGCCGAGACGGACAAGCCAATCGCCGGCCTGCTGAAAGACCTTAAGCAGCGAGGCATGTTGAAGAATACGCTAATCGTCTGGGGCGGCGAGTTCGGCCGCCAACCAACGGCGGAATACGCCAAAGGCACCGGCCGAGACCACAACAGCTACGGGTTCACTATGTGGATGGCCGGCGGCGGTATCAAAGGAGGAACCAGCGTCGGAACGACCGACGAACTGGGCAGCAAGGCCGTGGAGAACCGATACCACGTCAAGAATCTGCACGCCACGATTCTGAATCAGCTTGGCTTCGACCCGAACAAGCTGTCCTACTTCTACGACGGCCTCGAACAGCGTCTGGTCGGCGTCGAAGGTGCAGAACCAATTAAACAGATCATTGCGTGAGAATAGCGTTGAGGCCAATCGAGCGTCTTGCGATAGACCAATAAGAGCGGACACCCCGACAGACTCTGCAGCGGCCTTGAACGAGTAGCTCTGCTTGACGACAAGATCAACAGCATCCCGTTTGAATTCATCACTGAATGACCGACGTGGTCGCTTCGATTTCTTTCACATAACAATCTCCTGAAAGGATCCTTTTCGATCATCCCGGAGTCCACCAGTCATGGGCTGCCGCAGTACTTCTGTCGCCAGCGGTGGTACGTGGCCTCGGCGATCTCCAGAGTCTGCAATACGACCGAGAGATCTTTCCCGGCATTCAGCATCGCATCCGCATCACGAAGCCTGGCGACAATCTGCTCAGGCGTGTGCCGCTTCCGGCGTTTCTTCGTCATCGAAAGTCTGCTGGCCCAAAATCGGGCAGGTTAGACCTCATAAAACGTAGATCAAGTAAGGGATGCGCTCCACGACGACATCCGCCAGAAAGAACGAGCGCTCTCCCGCCAACAGAAAATCTGCAAGCGAATACAACGCTGAACTGCACCATGCGGTTTACCGGACGCTCGCAATAGAAGTGCTCTAAAGGTCGACTTCCAGGCTGTCGACTGCGCCCTCAGCATCGGCGCGGAAATCCCTGCCTTTGAAATGCTCGACCAACTCAAGAACCGGTGGACCGCACAGAAGCAGATAGACCGGCGGGCTCAGGCAAAAAATAACCGGCAACATGATCTGCACACTCAAGCGGTTTGCACGTTCTTCGACTCGCCTCCTTTGGGTCTGTCGCACTGTGGCAGAATAATCCTTCATTGCACGCGCAACATTTGTGCCCAACCGTTCTGTCTGGGCAACGATCGAGGCCAATGCCTTAATATCGGGAACATCGATTCGCTCTGCGAAATGTTTAAGCGCCTTCCCCATCGACCCTGCAGAGGCTTGGCGACCAATGATCTCAAACTCCGCAGCCATGTCTGGATTCGTCCCGCGAACTTCTACGGCAACTTGATTCAAGGACGCTCGGAGTGGTACACCGCCCGTCAGAGACATCGCTACCATGTCGAGACAGTCCGGCAACGAATCCTGAATGCGAGTCACTCGGTGACTTGCCTTCCACCCTAGAAGAACACGGGGAAGGCCATACGCCAGAATTGTCAGCAATGTTCCCGTTATCACCAGAATTCGAAGCAACGTTGCATCATTGAGCGACAATGCTCCTGCCGCGAGCGTCATTATCAGCGTCACGCCGATAATAGCGTTTCGCAGCGCGAGGTAGTGAGACAAAGCATCTCGACGATAATCACCTGCTCGCCTCAAATCGTGTCCGATCGCCTCAACTTCGCTCGCCAACTGAGGAATCGAATGTGCCAGAGCTGTTACCAGGAAACCTCCGGTTCGCTCACGACCGTCAGAAGTAGACGTTCTGCGGCGAACCAGTTCTATGATCAAATTGCCAACTGCGAACAGTACGAATAATACCAGTAGAAACGTCAAGAACGTCAACAGGTTAATAATCATCTAACTCAATCCTGTTACTGGTTCTGTCCACGAAGCATCTGCATCAGCCACAGTAGACCGACGATCTCTAAAACGGCGGCCGCTATTAACAGCATGTTGCCCACGGGCAGTTCCAACAACGGCGCCAAGTGGTCCCGATTAAAGAAGAACAGGACAATAAAGAGTAGAGGCCCTGTAATTCCAATGAATTGAGCCGACAGACGTCCAGCCGAAGTGGCCGCACGGATCTGCCGGCGGTGACTCGCACGATCCCGCACCACACCAGAAAGATGATCAAGCGTCGACGCAAGATTTCCGCCTGTCTGTCGATGCACTGCCAGAATGTTAGACAACACGCAGATGTCTGAGACAGCCATACGTCTGCCAAGTGATTCCATCGCTCTCGACACAGACACTCCCAGCCCAATCTGCCGTGCACACATTGTGAACTCCGGACCGAGCGGCGCTGGTGTCTCGGCACCTACCAGAGCAACGGCCTGTTCCATTGACTCTCCGGCGTGAATCGCACGTGACATTAACGCAAAAACGTCTGGAATCTGCTCTGTGATCTGGTTCAGTCGACGTCGACGCATAAAGGCCAGAACGACTAGAGGAACCAGCAGTCCGAAAATCGCTCCCAATAGTCCCGGAACGGGGTCATTTTCGACAAGAAAAACCATACCACCAACCAACACCGCCACCAGAACCATCAATAACACACCCGCAATGGGGCGAATTCCCGTTCCGCTTTCAAGCACGACACGGTCGAAACCGGAATTGAACTTCTGGACAAGGTTTGCCGGAAGTTCTGAATCAACGGTCGTCAACTGTCGCCTGATGTTGACGGGCGCAGAGTCGCTGGCTGCAGCAATCTGAAAATCTTTGATGGCCATGCCAACTGCAAGAAACAGTGCAAACAAGGCCACAAAGACGATTGAAGTAATCATCAAACTGGTCAAGGCACTACTCCACGGGCTTCGATGAGTTACTGAACCACCAATCAGACACGTTGACGCCTGAGGCCTTCATCCGACTTCGGCATCGAGGAAGATAGCCGGTCGACTCGAACACTCCGTCAACACCTGCACGCGAACCGGTATCAGCGCGTTCGAAACGGAATACATCCTCGACCACGAAATCACCATTTTCGACACCGGCAATTTCCGATATGCGAACAACCTTCCGTTCGCCACTCTTCAGGCGGGCGACGTGGACAATAAGTCGAATTCCCGCCGCGATATATTGCCGCACCACGGCCACTGGAAGATTGAAACCCGCCATAGCTGCCATCATTTCGAGCCGCGCCAGAGCTTCCCGGGTGTCATTCGCATGGATCGTGCTTAGCGAACCTTCGTGTCCAGAATTCATTGCTTGAAGCATGTCGAGTGCCTCAGCACCTCGAACTTCGCCAACAAGAATTCGATCCGGTCGCATACGTAGGGCGTTGCGTACAAGCTGTCGTTGTTCGACAGCACCTACTCCCTCTGTGTTATTGGCTCGTGTTTCCAGCCGTACGACATGTCTGTTCTGCAATTGCAATTCGGCCGAATCTTCAATTGTTACGACACGTTCTCCGTCGGCAATGAATTCGCTGAGTGCATTGAGGAGAGTTGTCTTACCAGCACCTGTCCCCCCTGAAATCAGGAAGCTCATTCCCGCGTCGACAGCACCAATCAGAAAATCCGCCATGTCAGAGCTGAGAGACCCGTTCTCGATCATCGCGTCAAGGCGTAATGGCTCTGCGCTGAATCGTCGAATTGAGAGCAGTGGACCATCGATCGCCAATGGAGGAACGACCGCATTGATTCGCGAGCCGTCTGCAAGTCTCGCATCAACCATCGGAGAAGTCTCATCGATTCGACGTCCGACTTTAGCAGCAATCCGCTGAACAGTTCGGAGAATATGGTCATCATCGGCGAAGATAACATCAGTCAGTTCAAGTTGCCCATGCCGTTCAACGTGAACTTCATACGGACTGTTGACAAGGATGTCAGTGACTTCCGGGTCGCTGGCAAGTTTCTCAAGCGGTCCCAAACCGAAGACTTCATCCATCAACTCTGTAAGCAGGCGGGCTCGCTTGTCATCAGGAAGATTCCCACCCTTCAGATTACATTTTTCCTCGGCAAGTTCTCGCAGTTCGCTTGCGAAAGCTTCCTCGTTGGCGATATCGACCACTGAAAGATCAAGAGATTCGACCAGCAATTCGTGGATTGCCACCTTCAGCCGTTGAAACTCAAGTTCACCGGGGTCAGGCTGCGAAACACAGCGTCTCGATTCCTGTTGTTTAGTTGCAACTAATTCCATGAACCTCTGTCCCTGTCTCAACCTGTCAGTTACCACACAACCAAGTGTGTTCGATTATGCGGCCACTGGCATCTGCATGTTCTCACAAAGCAAATACGCGTCCGTGTATTAATTCTTTACTCCACCACGAACGATTTCGACACGTTGTGCAGGCAGTGCTGCTTTGCTCAATTCGTTAATGAGTCCTCTCCCAAAGTCAGTAATTGCTGACATCAGAGAGTCGTCCGTTCCGCTACGAACGGTCGGGGCTCTGTGATTCTTTACTGCCACCGGCTTCTTGTTTGCAGCGTTGCTGAATTGAACAAAAGACGGTCCTTTTCGCAAACCACGACTATTTGCGACCAGTAGGTCAACGTCTCGTGAACCAGTCATCGAAACGGTCGATACTTTCCTATCTGGAACGACCACTGATACGTTTTCAGTATCAACATCTTGAGTATCACTTGCCTGTTTGACAGGCCCCGGTGGCCTTGTCGGTTTCTTCTTCGTGTCGCTATTACTCGCCTTCGTCGTATTATCACTCGCTCTTGAGGCAGTCCGGCTGATCGAAGCCCCACGACCACTTGGATTAAACACCAACGTCTCGCGACTTCCACCATTGTAGATTTCAAGTCTGGTTGGGCGGGCAGGCTCAGGCAAATTCAAAACCTCAGCAAGCGTAGTTTGAGAGACGCCAGTCGTGGCCGCATCTTTCTCCTCGCTTAATGACGCCAACTTTCGCTCAAGCAGCGGCAGTTCGTCCATCAAGTCCACAAGCCTCGCGGTTTGATCCTTGCTCAACTGGATTGAATCATCGAGTTCGCTGATCTGCTTCAAAGCTGCGATATGCTGCTGGGTCCGCTCCAGTTCTTCCCGCGTCTTGTCAAGTTCACGTGCGATCTCCCCGATTGGTCTCTCTCCAACAGCACGCACCGCAAGGGTCATCGTACCGTGGCCTTCCAAGGCCTGAATCTTGCCAACTTGCCCAAGAGGGACAGCTAAGGTGACTCGAACACCTCCGCTACTCGCGTCCTTACGGTCGGCATCAGAACCAGCGGATACTCGTCCTTCGATTGCTAGAACACTCAGCCCATCAAGGACACGCAACGTCGTTTCCGGATATCCTTCGAGCGACTCTGCCCGGAAAAACACGTCAACCTCAGTTCCCGGCGAAACGAAACCATCGACTAACGCGGCTTTGTCCATTGTCACCGTCACAGCTCTGAATCCGCGTGGCAGCCGATCTGCCACTCCCGCGCCAACACCCTCGGGGTAAAGTAAATCGGCTGTAATCACCTGTCCCGGCTTAATATCCGAACGTAGCGTCCGACCTAGAAGCGTCTCGATATCCCGGTACGTGACGCGATCCTCATCAACAGCGTCCGCTTCGGTCAGATAGAGATCCCCCCGTCTCACAACTCGCCCCTGAACTAACTCCGTCGTGGCCACAACTACAGGCGTTTCTTTCTCGCCATTCAGAATCTGCATGACCGTCTGAGCATGTCGTTCTACTTCTTCCGGTGCACGCAGATCGTCCACAATATCCTCGCGTGCCTCGCCCAGAGGCCGCAGTGCAAGTGAGATTTCCCCGCGATCTTCCAATGCCTTCAACATCGTCGCCTGCGACGGCACCACCGCAAACGTTACACGCGCTTCCTGTGTATCACTGGCTCTTTTGGAAGCCTCTGGTTCGTTCTTGGGAAACGGATTAACGTCGACTGCCAATACCTGAATACCAGTCATGGCAGTAATCGTAGTCTCAGGGAGACCACTGGGGCCTCCGTCCAATCCCGACGAACGGAAAAGTACATCGACAAAACTACCAGGTGCTGCGAATCCATCAGCAAACCCCGCCCCGCTCACCTTTACCGTTATCGCTCGTTTTCCAATAGGCAACTTATCGGCGACCATTGGACCAGTCCCTTCTGGATAAATGTGATCCGGACCAACGGTCGCACCCTTTGCCACCGAATCCCGAACAACACGACCGGTCAATTGATCAATTCTGTTAATAAACTGACTCTTGGAATACTTCGAACTGGCAAATTTCTCTCGCGACATTTCAATGTAAGCAAAGTCCGATTCTCGTATGATCCGTCCAGGTTCGAGTTCAGTCACTGCGACAGGAATCTTCGCCAGCGGTGGACTATCGACAACTGCAGAACCAGTGTCAGACTGTCCGTCGATGAATTGTCGGACGGCGAAGGCACCCGTCAGCGCCAACAGAACAGCGACCACAGAAACTACCAACGTACCAGCGCTCAAACGTGCCATATCTAATGCCTTTAAGCCACAATCACTGTACTAATAAATAGAATCGTACGCTTCCGAACTCAACGGTCGTCGTCACATTTCGGCGACCGCTGGAGTTGACAGGCTAATTCCAGCCGGAGCAGCATTCGCCGGATCTGTCAAAGTCGAAGCGTCAACAAATTGCCGAGTGACTGTACCGCCGCCCGCCACCACCAAATCGTAACTATATGATTGGTCAAGATTATCCAGCGCAACTGCAGTGTCCCCTAGCTCCTGGGCGACAGCGTTCCGATATGCAGTAAAGCCGCCCAGCAGTCCAAATACCAGCAGCAGCGTACATAGAACCATCTCTAGCGTGTAAACCGACCCCGACTCGTCAGACCAGATTGCCAAAACCAATTTTGATGACATTTGTGCCGCTCCGATTCGTTGACCATACAGACCCATTGTCTTGAAGCTCGCAACCAACAGCCTAACCTTCAGACCCTGCAGCATTACCAGAGAGGCTAAGGCCTGGGGGAGCTTGACTGGCAGTGTCAACCCCGTCGTTATCGTCGCTCAAGTCTGCAAACTCTGACCCGGCCACAGTCCCTACGCCGACAATCGTATTCCCCGCGTAGCTATAGCTTTGATTTATATTGTTAATGGCGAGGCCCGTGTCTGCCACTTCCTGGCTGACAGCGTCTCGGAGAGCCACGTTGCCAGCGATCAACCCAAAAACAAGCAACATCATGATAATGACGAGCTCGGTCGATGCCATCATGCCATGCTCGTCACTCACCAGTTTTTTTAGCAAAACCATCAACGTGCCCTTTGCAAAACGCAACTAAACATCCGACTCAATGAGCCAGATTCCTCATGAAAAACGCACTACTCGTGCCCACTACTGGGCACGAGTAGTCGCGTGCGGAATAACGAAAACCGAATTGCCGATGCTGCCGTTTAGATAGAGTGCAACATGCAAGTTTCAGCTTTCATGCACCAATTACGATACACAGCCCAATGGATTATGTAGCGTCCGAATCAGCGGCGTTTCCGTCAAGGATGAGGCCTTCAGATGCCTCATCAACGACGTCGTCCTGGTTGTCATCTTCAAGATCAACAAATGTTGAACTTGGAGTAGATGCCGTCAGAGTGCCACCTTCCTCAATCGTGAACGTGTGGCCCGCGAATTCATAACTCTGATTGAGAGAGTTGACCATGAGGCTGGTATCTCCCAATTCCTGCGCAACACCATCACGCAGAGAAACCATGCCTGCAATCAGGCCAAAGACCAGAAGGAGCATAATGAGAATGATCTCACTAGAGACGATCACACCAGCTTCATCCTGCCACAATTGACGCATCAAATTCATCGCAAATTCTCCTGAAAAGAAAAGTGAGGGGGGCGGGTTGCGACGCAACCCATGTCAGATTCAAGTTGCGCCGCCGCCATTCTCGGAAGCAGTCGCAGAGGTGGGATCCCGAACCCTCAGTATGCATTTGGCGTGCCATTGCGAATCAAACAGACGGTATCGCGGTGTAGCAGCTTCATTTTGACTGTTTTTCGACGATGCGCGTGAGATTTGGAAACGACGAGCAAGAAATTTCTCAGTCATGTGGCCAGATGACTGTCTACTCCGGTGGACGGTTGGCGCTGACGCGCATCCCACTGAACTCAGTCAATAATTGTGTAAGCCTTCAACGATCAGACAGTACTATTGTGACGTGGTCGGCAGCAGGCCGACGTAAGGCAACCAGTCCCTGCGAATCCTCATAGTCAATCTGCCACTCCGGACTTTGCATTGCATACTCAGTCAGGTCAGTCTGCAGTGACCTGTCTATCACGATTAGTTGGATGTCATACTCATCGAGGCAATTCTCAATTCCAGCGTGTGCCCAACTGATAGTTGTGTAATTTTTGAAATGTGCGGTCGGAACCAGGTGAAGCGAGGTGGTGGTCATCATGACCCTCAGTCCCGGCGGCCCTGCCCAGACCAACCAGTCGCCCCACCACTGTGGATTCGCGATCCGCCCGACAGGAGCAGAATCTCGCAGATACTCCGCAATGCCACGCGGCGTCCGATTTCGGAAGAGTTGATCACCAGAGCGAGGTTGTCCCCCGAGCACTGGCTGGCTGATTGGAGTGAAGCAGAAGGTAATCCAGACCAGAAACCCAATTAACGCCGTTTGAACACGAGAACGACGTGCCAGTCGCTCTTTGAATTTCATTGCCCACGGCTGCTGCTCGAAACGAATTACGATCCCGTGAAGATTCGGGGCGATCAGTAAAACGGCTACCGGTGCGTACCATGTCACCATTCGCTCACGCATACAGACCGCAGCAGTGAAAACACAGAGCATCAGTACTTCGGATGGTGTGGCCCGTCTTTGCCGAAAACGCAGTGTCGCAAGAAACAATGCCGTCGCTCCCGCTACCGCCAGACCAGTCACACTGAGCATCCCTGGTGACTGCCACTCGCTGATACTGGCGATATTAGGATCCGTGCCAAATGTGAAAACATATGCCAGCAACCCGATTCCATAGGGATTGATCAGCGTCGTTGCTGCCGCAATCACAAGGAGCACAAGCGATTCACGACTGGCTGCTTGTGTGAAGAATTGAAGAATCGAACGACTGTTCAACCCGCAATCGACAATCGCGCCAACGACGAGTATCGCAACGACTGCAAGCCCAACAGCAAACGATCCATGTATATTGGCCCAAAGTCCGAACAGCAGAGCAACCGAACCCCGAACGCTCCAGCGACCTGACGTCGACAGTCCCTTTTGTGAAGTGTCTGAACAACGATGGTCAAATCCCGTTAACCGAGCGGCTGTCAGGAGGGTCAGCAGGACAGCCAACAACAGAGTCCCCAGGAGCTCCGGACGTATGACCAAATGGCGATTCCAGCCGATCAGCAACGCAAGAATGCTGCACAGCAGTGCCAGACCAGGGCGTCCGGTCCGCAAGAGGAACAGGCACGCCAGCACCGCGTAAATTGACACGGAAACAACGGCGTAGGCACACGAGAGTCGCTCAGGGCCTCCACTGCGCTCCAACATTCCGAAGAAAATCTGCGAGAGCCAGGCGGTTGCAACTAACGGAGTTGTTCGTGCCAGTTCGACGAATGGATCAAATTCGGGTAGCTGCCCATGATCCAGGATCCATTGTCCATAAGCGACATGACCCCAGATATCGGTATGCCAAAGCGGGACATAGCTGAAATACACAAAGAACGCTGCGAACCAACCGCAGCACAGCACGCACATCCATGACACGTCTGTTGGGTTTGACACGCCGGTTGCAGGTGACGTTTTCAGAGCCATAGCTTCAACGAGCTTTCGATGACATCGGCAATGAGGTGAATGCCCGAATGTATCGATTCACTGAACTCAGTGGGTGAATTCAGCTCGCAGAATTGCGTCTTTCGTTAAACGTTTGCAGTCCGAATGAGCAAGCTGACAGGAAACATATAACAACAGCGTCCGTGCATCTGGTCTGAATTGTCACATACAGCCGACTTGATACATGGTCCGTAAAAGCCCAGCCATTTCAGCCGGGGCACTCGACGGTCCAGACGATCGGATGGATGGATGTATGCGGGTGTTGTTAGACGAGGTCGATCCATTCGGCGAAGAGGTTGAAGTTGGTGTCTGCGGTGGGGGTTGGGGTGGGGTCGTTTTCGGTGTTGTTTTCGGGGGTGGTGGGGGCATCGTCGTCGGTGGCGATGAAGGTGTCGGTGGCGATGAAGGTGTCGGTGCCGGCGGCGAGTTCGGGGATCGGGGTCTGCGGGTTCTGCAGGAGTTCTTCGCGGAGTCCGGAAGCGCCGAACAGGCTGTCGACGGCTTCGCGTCCGAAGACGAAGTTGTTGCCCGCTCCGCCGTCGACGGCATCTTCGCCGTAGCCGCCATGGAGTGAGTCGTCGCCGTCTTCGCCGGCCAGGGTGTCCTGACCGGAGTTGCCCATGAGTTCATCGTTGCCGAGGCCGCCAACCAGCAGGTCGTTCTGCGATCCGCCGCGGAGCTGGTCCTGTCCATCGCCGCCGCTGAGGGCGTCACGACCTCCTCCACCGTTGAGTACGTCGTCTCCGTCGTGGCCGATCAGTGTGTCGTTGCCGCCCTGGCCGGAGAGGTTGTCGTTGCCCGCTCCGCCGGTCAGCACGTCGTGTCCCGCTCCGCCATAAATGTTGTCTTCACCGTCGTTACCAACGAGTGTGTCGTCGCCGGTGTTGCCCTGGATCAGGTCGTTGCCGGTGCCGCCGTTGACTCGGTCATTGCCCGAGCCGCCGAACAGCATGTCATCACCAGCACCGCCGTTGATCGTTTCAGCGCCCATGCCGCCGAACAGGCTGTCGTTTCCGTCGGCACCAGTGAGTGTGAGCGATGTTCGCTGGCCGCCGCGGACTTCGACACGGTCGTTGCCGCTGCCGCCGTCGATGGCGACCGAACCGGTCAGCAGTTGCGGCACGCCGTCGAGGACGATGTCGTCGTCGCCGCCGTAGCCGTGAACGATGATCGCCGTGAGGTTCAGGCTGCCGGATTGATCGAGGTCGATCCGGAAGTTGTCTGCTCCTTCGGTACCGTTGAAGGTCAGAGTCTGTGCGGCGGAGACGTCGATGCGTTCCAGAATTGTCTGGTTCGACTGAACGACGAGGTACCCATCGAACAGACTGAGATCAACGTACCCGTTCGTGGCAGGCAGGTTGACAACCACGTCGTCGGCGGCGGTCGATGTCGTGGCATTAGCGGACTCGGGCAGTCTTCGCGTTCCGGTTGGCAGAACACCAGCCATCAGGTCCGTCGGGTTTGACACGGGGTCCAGATCGGCCTTGCCCAGGCTATGCCCCAGTTCGTGCAGGACCACAGTCAGCAGGTCGATATCGCCGACAGCGTGACTGTTTCCACCGGCGATTCGTTCTGTGAGCGCGGTGAGTGTGTTGAATTCGCTGCTCTCGTCAGGCGTCTGATCAACGAACCAGCCATTGCCTGCTGCATCCGTATCGAGATACATCACCGAGCCATCGAGCTGACCGACCTGAGTTCCAGGCAGATCGGTGATGATCGGGAAGACGTACTTCATCTGCTCGATCTGTTCGAGCGATGCCAGTCCGCTGGCAGCCCAGACATCGATGGCCGTCTCAAAGATGGCCGGCAGATTCTGGTACATCAGATCGGGCTCAGTCGGTAGTGCCGGTCCCGTCGCCGTAGCGTCCAGAGTTCCTGGCATCGAAATTCGAATGGCGTCGGCGACAGCGCGTCTTCCTGCGTTTCCAACCAACTGAATCGTGACCGTGCCACTGCCGAACGTGAATGTTCCCAGTTCGTCCCAGTTGGCGCCGTCAGCGGCAAATCCGTCGGGAGTGACTCCGTCCGGGGCAAAGCCAAGACCTGGATCACTGAACTGGTCGGCCAGAATGGAACCCAGCAACGCACCGGTTGCTACGTCGCCATCATAGATGTTGTAAGTGACATCGTGGTCGCCAAAGACAACCGCCGTCCATGTTGCCGCGACTCTGGCATTGCCGTTCGCGATCGAAGCAGTCCATGTCGCGACCGATCCTGCTGTCATGTTGCTGGATACCTGGTCTCCCATGAATCCCCCCTGGCCATAGTCGTCCCACGGATTGCCGCCAGCATCAGTCGATGTGAATATTCGATCTCCATCGTCAATAATCAGCGTCGTTGCACCGTCGAAGACAACCGGAGCGACCACTTCACCGGTGACATTGATTTCAAACGGTGACTCATCAGCATCATCGCTCGTGAACGAGACAACACCGGCAAACGTCCCGGCAGCGGTGGTGTCAAGCTGAATATCAAACGTAACTGAACTTCCAGGCAAGACCTGGGTGTCTGTCGCTCCTCCATCGAACAGGTCTGCGGGGTTTGAAGTGACCAGGCTGTAACCAGCAGGAAGAGTCAAGGTCGATCCAATATTGAGATTCTGGGCACCTTGATTCTGTATCGTAAAGGTTCTCGTTGTCACTGCATTGGTTTCAACCGTTCCGAAGTCAAACGTTCCGCCATCCTGCACGTTCGTCGTGCCTTGCAGCACTTTGATTTCCGCGTCATCGATCAACTCAATGCGAACCGCATC
>Ga0316208_1001556_pt1 | contig 21145 bp, 14 predicted proteins | sample 3monopyrite_MG_FD_204944 | JGI IMG/M metagenome (GOLD analysis project Ga0316208, IMG submission 204944) | Microbial mat bacterial communities from mineral coupon in-situ incubated in ocean water Damariscotta River, Maine, United States -... | ecosystem: Environmental > Aquatic > Marine >...
GTGCTCGCCGCCGTCGCGTTGATCACGCTGTTCGATGTTCAGCTCGAACAGATTTCTCTGGCGTCGATCATCATTGCTCTGGGCCTGCTCGTTGATAATGCCGTGCAGGTTTGCGATCAGTCCCGGACAAACCAGCTCGCCGGCATGTCACCGACGGAAGCCAGCATCAAAGGATCAACGCAGCTTTCAACGGCCATGTTGATGGGCACCGCGACGACGATCGCCGCGTTCGCACCAATGCTGATCGGACTGGAAGGGAGCACTCGCGAGTACGTTTACAGTCTTCCCGTGACGCTATCGATGACGCTTGGCATCAGCTGGGTGCTGGCGATGACCTTCTGCACGATTCTGGCCGCTGCGTTTATTCGAGCCCCCAAAGATTCCAGCAGGCCGTCGGCACCCTTGCCGTGGCTGTTCTCGAAAATTGCTTCGATGCTGCCCAGTCGCAAAGGCGCCTCGGAAGATTCCGGACAGCGACCGGACCCGATTGATCGAATCTTCCGCAAGACCGTTCGAGCGTGTGTCGACCACAAATTTCTGACGATCGGCGTGGCCGTCGTACTTTTTATCGTGACGACGAAGCTGCCGGTCGCTTCTGAGTTCTTCCCGAGGGACATGCGGGATCAGTTTCCGATCGAAGTCTTCCTTCCGGAAAACTCAACGATCGAACAGACAGACGCAGTCGCTCGGCAGGTCGAAACGATTCTGCAGAAACTCAGCCCGCAGGTTGACTCCGACGGGCAGCCACTCACCGACACAGGTGGCACGACGCTTCAGAAGGTTCGAGGGTTTCGCACGATGGTTGGCCGCGGAGCATCGCGTTGGTATCTGAGTTGGGCGCCCGAACCGCTCAACGCGGCTTATGCCGAAATTCTGGTCCGAACGACCGAAGCCAGGTTCACTCCCGAACTTGTACGTCGAGTCCGAGAGATCGCGGAGCGCGGCGACGAAAAGTTGGGCATCAAGCCGATCGTCGGCGCGAGAATTGTTCCGATGGAGCTGCAGCTCGGGCCTTCCGAAGACCCCGTGCAGATTCGTGTCACCGGTTCCGGCTTTGCAGACATGCCAACAATGCGACGCTTCGCCGACCAGGTGAAAGCGTTGATTCGCAAGTCACCGGGAACCTGGAGCGAAACGGATTCCTGGGGTGTCAGCGGCTATCAACTCCACGTTGACGTCGACGAAGACGCTGCCAGCCTGGCTGGAGTGAGCAACCTCGACATCGCCAACACACTGAATGCGTACTACTCGGGACACCGCCTCACCACATTGCGCGAGGGCGATCATCTGGTGCCGGTTTATCTGCGACTGGCCGGCGAAGAACGGACATCGCTGGATGGTTTGCAGACAGCCTTCGTCGAAGCCAGTAGCGGAACGAAAGTCCCACTCGATGCCGTCGCGACTCTGACTCCTCGTTGGGAACCCGCAACCATCCAACGCCGCGACCTCAATCGAATCATTTCCGTGTCTTCGCAGGTTGAACAGGGAGTGCAGGGCAACGACGTCGTCAAAGAAATCATGGCGTCCGACGAAATGAAAAAACTCATCTCCGAAATGCCTGCCGGATTCAGCATGGAGGTCGGCGGAAACCTGGAGAAGTCCACCGAAAGCGCTGCATCGCTCACTGTCTGCCTGGGGATCTCGATCATGTCGATCGTGCTGCTCCTGGTCATCCAGTACAACGGCTGGGCCAAACCGCTGATCATTCTGGCAACGCTGCCACTGGCGTTGATCGGCGCCTTGCCGGGGCTCTACTTCACAGACAACGCTCTCGGCTTCATGCCTCAGCTTGGCATTCTGTCGTTGTTTGGAATCGTGCTGAACACAGGCATCATCTTCATCGAATTCGCCGATCTTCTGATCAAAGACGCCGCCGAGAAGTCAGACGGTTCTGGTCCCATCTGTGGCCTGACGAAAGACGAATTCCGTAACTGTCTGGTCGATGCCTGCAAGCAGCGACTGTTGCCGATTTTTCTGACGACGGCTACCACAATCGGCGGATTACTCCCTCTGGCAACCAGCGGCGGACCACTGTGGGAGGGCATGTCCTGGTGCATGATCTATGGTCTGATCGTTGCCACGCTGCTGACATTGCTCGTCGTCCCGGCGCTTTATGCGTTGCTTGTCGAAGTTTTTCATGTCAAACCTGTGAAGATTGAATCGGCATGAACGAGATTCTTTACTACGACCGGTATCGCCAGGAAGTCTGCTCTGAAGAGGTTTACGGCGACAGGTCGCTGCGTTGGACCTATGGAACGACGGCAGGAAAAATTGCTCTGCATTTGCTGGTGAAGCGTGCCTTGTTTTCTCACTGGTATGGCTGGTCGATGGATCGACCGAGCACGCGTCAGAAGATTGAACCGTTCATCGAGAAGTTTGAACTTGATGCCAGCGAATTCGCCCTTCGCCCCGATGAGTTCCGAAATTTTAACGAGTTCTTTTTCCGGAAGCTGAGTCCCGAGGCCAGGCCGATTGATTCAAGCTCCTCGTCCATCTGTTTCCCTGCCGATGGGCGACATCTTTGCATACCCGACCTTTCAAGCTGTGATGGTCTGTTTGTGAAGGGGGAGATGTTTGATTTGAAAACGCTGGTCGGTGATCACGAACTTGCACGCCGCTACGAAAACGGAAGTCTGCTGCTGTCCCGGCTCTGCCCGACCGACTATCACCGCTTTCACTTCCCCATCGGTGGCACGCCTGCATCGCCGAGACTGCTCAACGGACACCTGTTTTCGGTCAATCCAATTGCACTTTGTCAGAACATCCAAATCCTTGCCACCAATAAGCGAGTCTTGACGAAGCTCGTAACAAAGTCGTGTGGAACGGTCCTGCTCATGGAAATTGGTGCGACATGTGTCGGCGGCATTTGTCAGACGTACGAACCAGATGCCGCCGTCGCTAAGGGCGATGAGAAAGGATATTTCCGATTCGGCGGTTCATCCACGATCGTGATTTTCGAACCTGGTCGTGTTGTCTTTGACAAGGACCTCGTCGAGCATTCCGGTCAGCACCGCGAACTCTACGCCCGAATGGGAGACTCGATGGGGGCCATTCTGTAACACGTTGCCAGGACGATGCTTCAACGTCACTGACTTCTTCAGCGTGATTTTCACACATAGCTGTGGCTTCGCCATCGCCCAATCCTGCTTCCGAGACGCACCAGATCGCCCGGCACTCCATGTAACATGGCACATGCCTCAGTCTCGTTGATTTCCCAGAATGGGTGATCGCCCTGCTCGAAACTGTGATTCTTCCTCCTGGCATCGAGTTCGGCTAAAGGACGAATGTTCTTTCGTTCGTTAATGATTGAATCGAGATGTTTTAAGGGCCGCTGCACAAAGTGAAGGCAAGGATTGCCGCCAATCAGACCTCACATTGCCCGGTCTGCGGTTGCCACAGATTTCCAGGGAAGGAGCTGTCGTGCTTCGAACCTTTGCCGCGTTGTCTACCGCTGCGTCTTTGTCAGCCGTCCTGTTTGCAGCCGGTTGCTCCGCACCTGGGACAGCAGCTCAGATCGCCGCATCGAGTTCTCAGGTCGACGGCGTGATGCCCGTTCATGCGACTTTCGAGCGGAAATCGGACCGCTGGTACGACATCGGCGTCAACGAGTCGCTGGCTTTCGGCGGCTGGCATACCGGCGTGATCGACCGCGATTTTACGAAGGGAAGTGGCACTCACATCCAGGTGGGGAAAGTCGGATGGGGCAATCAGAAGACCGGCACGACTTTGAGCTTTGATCTGCACTCACCTCACGGCGAGGCCTGCCACATTCGCATCAACAGTTCACGGAAGGACAAGGACTGGGAGATCGGCGGAGTGGTCATCGGCAGTGGCGACGACAAAGTCACGGGGACGATCTCTTTTGCCAATGGAACCAGCTGGCCCTTTCAAGTCGACAGCTTCCACTCGGAATCCGTCATCAACGGAGACATGTCGGGAACGGTCCAGGTTGGATCGGAAACCGTCGCAATCCGAGAGGACAACACAGGCAACCGAGTCGTCGGAGCACTCAGCGGACTCGCCGGAGCTTCATTCACATGGAACGGTCAACGGGCCGGAAAAGTCTCTTTCGTCGGGACAGGCCTGTTACTCAACGAACGCTCGGTTGAAATTACACCGAACGTGCCCGCCCCCATTCAAACCGCCACTGCGGCGATGGCCGCCACACTTCTGATCGTCCACAAAATCGACGGCCCGAGCGATCAATCACCCGGTGCACGCAAGTTCGAGTTATGATCGGCATGAAGTAGAGTGCGTCTCGACGCCCCCTACTTCAGTGAGACGTGTAGTCAGCGTTAATGAGTTCGCCCTTCTCGTTGCGAGCAAACCTGCCATGTATGGCCTGGATAATTTCGACCAAGCTATTCTGCAGTGCTTTAGTCGTCGGCAACCCGCGAACACTTTCGTTGATTTCAGGGATTAGCGCGTGGCCAGGATTGTCTGCCTTTGGATCAGGGATAACACTCAGTCCAAGTTCTTCCAAGTCTGAAACTCGAAGTGCCAACACAAAATAACCAGCTCGACCTGGGCCCGCGCCTGCAACATCAGCCGGAGTTGCAAAGGAAGAATTCTCTACACTTTTGGCTCTGGTTACCGAAAGACCATCCACATCGCCGAGACGATCCTTCTTTGTCTTTTGCGGGCTGAATGCGTCAATCGTGATTTGAACCGGGTCACCGGGAATGCACCACTGAGGTCTGGCCGGCACACGACGATAGATAACTTCGTCGTCCCTCACACGATCGGTCATTGATCATCTCACACAACGTCAAGGACTTCGTGAGACATCACACGATCATGATCAATGAAGAGCCGCGAAACTCTACCTACTTCAGAAATTTCATACCTCAAGAGCTGTTTCTGGATTCTTGCTTCAAACGCAATTCCACCATCACCATCTGGCACCAGTCGTCCGAATCCTATTAGTTCCGGCGATATTTCTTCAAGGTGCATAAAGAGGCATGTGCACTTTTCACATGCAATGGCAGTTGGCCATTCAATGCCATCGTCATCAATTTGGCCGTCTGTCAATTTCCATTCGCTAATCGAATCGAAAAGTTCGTCCCAACGGTCCATTCGCCCCCGTTCCACTTCGGTGGCTTTTCTGTATCTGACATCTGACGCGTTCGAACGTGATTCAATCTTAGTGGGTACGAACGTCAGCCCGTCATCCGAAATCGCATTGATTGTTGTACTCATGGGGGTTACTCCGTTTCGAATTGCCAGTGCTTCCGTGCTGTATCAGACGAAGTTTCAGCAAACGTGTTTACAATCGCCTTGTGCCCGATACCGAATCCGTCGAGTAGTGATTGTTGATCCGATGCCGGACCGCGTGCCGTAAAGTTAAGTCGCACAACTTCGTCAAACTCTGAACTTAGGTCATCCGATTCTGTACGAGCATGTTTCCAGTCAAGGTGTAATCGGCCTTTTTGTTCCGCCAATGCCCAGTGCCACTCACCTGAAAAAGACTCAAGATCACACTCGGATAGCGAAACGTTCCCAAGCAGCTTGTTGAATGTCCAACTACTTGCCGAATTCCAGAGTTCGCCTGATGGAATGTGGTTCAGATAAGTCACTTCCCATTGATTAATCTTCGGTTCTTCACAGTTCAGAGATTGCAAATATGTCTTGAATTCTGCCAACACGTCTTCGAAAAACTGTCTAATCGCCTCATAGCGTGGGTAGTCCGCCCCATTGCCCATCCAGTTCACGTGGAGTCGATTTCTTTGAACCTGGACCATCCGATCATCAGCCTCATTCCTGAACTGAAATCGGCAATCGGGTCGATTCGAAAACTGAAGCTTCCGTGTGCTCGCCCAAAGACGATCATCGCCGAAAGTTTCAAACTGCTGCTCGATCGTTGTCGCCTCGGTTGATTTGGGCCAATCACCCGGTACTTGAGCTTGGAAGCCCGCCAGTTGACTAAGCGACAAATCGAGTCTTGAAAACTGAGCCCCTAGAATCACTTCCACAACAGGTGGATTCTGGAAAGTGGGACTACCGCTACTCGCCATTATGATGAATTCCCGCTTCCCAGATACGACGCCAAGGATTATTTCCCAAGGCGGAATCAGTGTCTAGACGATTGATGCAAGGGAGAGGTTCACTTGTCAATGAGACGGCTTCTCACCCTCAATGGATACCAGAACGGAAGGTGACATCTTGTAGAGGATTAAGCAACCGGCAGAGAGACCATGACCGGCGATGGCTCGACCGTTGGTTGCTGGTCGTCTTCGGGGGCCAGGACGGTGTCTACCAGGAAGTAGAGGAGCTGGCGGAGTTTTTCGTTCTCGACGTTGTCGGCCAGAGTTTCCGCGCGGGCTCGGGATTTTTCGACCAGAGCGTCGGCCTTTTCGAAGACTCCGGTTTCTTCGAACAGACGTTTCAGACGAGGGCCACGGAATTCGTCGGTCGACGCCATGTCGATGATTTCCTGCAACTCCGCACGTTGCTCGGGAGTCGCCGCGTCGATGGCCAGAGCCAGCATGACCGTCGGGCGCAGAGCCTGAGCATCCTGACCGGAGAGCAGCTTGTTGTTGCTGTCGCCTCGCCAGTCTTTCAGGTCGTTGAGAACCTGGAAGCCGACTCCAAGGTGACGGCAGAACGCGGGGACAAGTTCTTCATACTTGTCCATCGGCCCGGCCATGCGAAGGCCGGAGTACAACGCGGCTTCGAACGCCGGCGATGTTTTCAGAGCGTAAATCTGCAGCGCGTCGAGCGGTGTGAGATCAAGCGTCGGACGCTGCTGCCAGGCCATTTCTGCTCCCTGGCCATCGCACAGTTTGATATGAGCCTGCGACATGCGGTCGGTGACGTCGCACGCGACTTCCGCTCCGAAGTCGGCTCGGCAGGAACTCAACAGGCGGTAACCCAGACCGATCAAGTGGTCGCCGACGTTGATGGCTGTGCCGAGATCGTATTCTCGATGCAGGGTCTCTCGACCGTAGCGATACATATCGTCGTCTTCGATGTCGTCATGGACGAGCGACGCTTTGTGGAACGCTTCAATGGACATGGCGACTCGGGAAACGCCGTCAGGCACTGGCAGGCGGTCGACTTTTTCGAGGTTCGTTTTCTGGAGCTCTCCGCCGGTCATCGCATCGTAAGCGGCCAGCGTGATGAACGGTCGGAATCGTTTACCGCCGTTCTGCAGCCAGTCGTAGGCGAGCTTTTCCGTAAAGGCGATCGGCGAATCGGACTTCGCCGGATCTTTCGTGCGGATTCTCGGCAGCAGGCGATCGAAGTCTTTTTCGAAGATGAAATTCGACGATCGGATTGCCGGCAGAAAACTGGGAGTTTCGGGTTCGTCCATGGGTTCGTACTGGTCGATGACTTCCCAGATCCATGACTGGTCCAGCGTCGTGTTTTTGCAGTCGCCCGAGTGCAGCGGGACGGCGTACGAAGGCACGCCCGCGATCAGGATTTTGTCGATCGCTTTTTCCAGTACGTTCAGGCAGGCGACGCCGAGGATGCCGTCGATGTAGCCGCTGACGATGATCTTTAGAACGATCGGCGAGCCTTCAGCGACGAGCACTTTGTAACCGAGCTTCTCGGCCTTGCCTTTGTAGTCGGCGATCGAGCACGCGCCGCAGGTTTCGCAGTCGAGCCCGAAGTCGTCGTAGTCGGCCGGGCAACCTTCGGCGTGTTTCAGGCAGTGAGGCAGCAGCAGCATGCGGCGTTCAAACGGGATCGCCAGGAACTGTCGCTTCCAGAAGAAGTTGCCGATCAGCACCGCCACAAAGCCGGTGTACTTTTCGGGCAACGACATCTTGTTGAGCAGTTGCCGAGCCCAGTCTTCCAGTTCGGCTTTGTTGAAGTTGCGGCTGCGGTCGAGCGTTTTGGCGAACTCTTCGCACGCGGCTTTTACCTGCTCGCGCACCTCAAGCGTGTCGGGCACTTCTTTGAGATGGCTGGTGCTCTTCCGCTTGCGGCGGCGTTTCACCGGAGCTTCATCGTCCACGAATGTGATCTCGTCGGTCTGTGCTTCTTCCGAGGAGTTTGCGGCACGCGTATCGGCAGATGCGATGGACACGTTTTGCTCCTATCGTGAAGTCCGCAGACGAAACCGACTCCGTTCGGCCGCGGGCGGTAATTTGTCTATTGAGAAAGATTCGCGCGCCAAGCGCGAGTCATTCCGTGTGGTCTTTAGATTCTCATTCGGACAGGCCGTCCAGCCACGCTGGTCGAACCGTCCTGATCCGATGGGGAGATCCCGACCGGGACTGTGTTTCGAAAGTGTCTTCTGAATTCAACTCGGGGAAGAGCCGCCGCAGGACTGCGAGGCTCCAATCAGGCAGGACTCTCTTCCGAAATCTCGACCGCCCGGCGTAACGCCGAGACAGCAAAAATCAGCGGATAGAGCCTCTCAAAATACCATAATCGAGCGAAATAGAAACCGATCGGTGTCGGCACAGACACAGATCCGTCAACGACCTTATCGATTAACCAGCTAATCCCGTCAAACGCGTTCTTTCGATAAGGTTCGAATTCGAGCAGGACCTCGGCGGCGAGTGCGGTCTCCTCAACGGATGGCGCAATTCCGGCGTCTCCGCCCCAGCCGCGCGGGGTCGAGGGACGAGGGTCAGGAGTCGAGAGATTCTCCTGCGCAGGCTCCTGCACCGATGCCAGCCACGCAGCCGCTTTCTGAGCTTCCGGAGCGTCCAGCATCCCGAGATCGCGATAAGCCATGAGCACGCGAGTGGTTCCGTACACAGGGTTTTCGTCATTTTCCGCAAATTGGTTTCCGAACCACAGCGGCACCCACGAGCCGTCGGGTCGCTGGACATAGCGAAGAAAAGTCAGCCCGAGTTGAATCGAATTGACCGCATTGCGCATTTGCTGCTCTTGGGGATTCGAACCTCCCGGTTGAACAATGTCTCCGTAATCCAGTTCCGCATGAAAAGCTGCTATCTCTGCCGCACCCGATGAGCGTGCCCAACCCGTCCAGAATTCGTAGTTAAATGGTTCCTGTTTTCCGCCAGCGAGCCAGGCTGCCAGCGACCGTAGACAATGTGCCGTGATATCCGCAGAACTTCGATCAAACGGCAACGTCCCCCAGCCGCGGCAGAACGTTGGAAAGCCGCCGTCTCGGTTCTGCAGGTTGAGCAGCCACTCGACGCCGTTCCCGAGCGGCTCCGCTAACAAAGTCCCCTCTCCCCCTTGGGGGAGAGCGTTAGGGTGAGCGGGTCCGACATCCGACGCATTTGAATTCTGTAGGCTGGAACAAGCTCCGCGCAGTTCCGGCATTTCGGAAGACCTAGGGCCGGAACTGCGCGGAGCTTGTTCCAGCCTACTTAGTGTCTGCAGAGCCAGCATGGCTCCGGGAGTGTCGTCAGCGTCGGGGACTCCGCCGGGAAGATCCGTCCAAGCCCAGCCTCCGGGGGCGGCGTTCGTGAAAGGGTGCACCTCTTTGTACTGCTGATCGAGCAGCCATTTTGTAAGGCCGGGACGCAGGTCGTCGGGGACGTGCTCCTGCAGCGCGTTGATCGACAGCGTCGTGACCCACGTTGCGAGGTTCGTGTCGATCGGCCAGCTTCCGTCTGGACGGACAGACTCGCAGAGAAAGCTGACGGCTCGCTTCACGACGATGTGATCGGCGAGGCCTTTTCCAGCGAGGCTCATCGTGACGAAACTCGTCAGCGGAGCCGCTTCCAGGAAGCCTCCGTTCGGCGGCTGGATCCGATCCAGAACTTTGAGGCTTTTCCTGATGGCTCGGTTGCGGATGAACCGAATGATCGGATTCCAGCTCGGACGATGGTGATGCTTCACCTGCCCGATCGCGATCAAAGCCGGCAGCGCGTAGCTGACAACCGGAAGCCGGATCGTGCTGTAAAACTTCGCGGGTAGACACGCCAGTTCGAACGGCAGCGACGTGACCTCTTTCCAGTCAACCAACCCGGCGAGAGCACAATGAGTCAAAATCGGAACGGAAAACGTTTTGTCTTTTCCGTACCGAGCGACAACCGCCGGGACGCCGCCCTTCTCGTCGATGTACTGCTTTGCTGTTTCGACCTGATCAGAAAACTCGCTGGCAGTGCCCGTCGCGTGAAACACGGCATGAGTCAGCATCGTCGTCGAGATATTGCTGATGCTCTTTACGGTGTCGCCCCAGCCACCGTCTTCGTTTTGATGGTTGGCCAGCCAATTCAACCCGCCTCGGATCAGTGCGTCAAAGTTTGCTTCCAGTGAATAGTCGGCTGCACTGCGCCCGGCGTTGCAGACTTGCTGCAGAGCCATGATGGCTGTCGCGGTCGACAGTGCCGACGTCGACAACTCGCCTTCCCAATGAGGCAATTCACCCGGCTCGTCCCGGCATTCAGCGAGGAGCAGATCCTTCGCCGTTTCGAAGGCGGATGTGAGTTGTTCGTGGTCAATCATTGGATGCCGTAGGGTGGGCACGGCCCACCAGAAGAGTAGGCTGGGTCGAGACCCAGCTTGAAACCATTGCTGGGACATGTCCCAGCCTGCAATCTCGGCCCACCCTACATGGCTCGGATGATTGCCGCAGCGCTCTGGCCAATTGCCGTGCGGTTTACGGTGAGTGCCGTCAGGTTTCTCAGAGACTGCGGGCCGTCATGCACAACGTTGAGACGGCAGCGCGGGTCGGGGATCTTGTAGTTCAACGTCGCCGGCAAGGTTTCGTTCCGCAGAGCCAGCAGGCTGCCCGCAAGCTCGACCGCGCCCGAGCCGCCATCAAAATGTCCGAAGTAGCTCTTCAGAGCCGTCACCGGAATTCGCCGAGTCGCATCGCCGAGTCCCCAGTAGTAGCCTCGCGCTTCGACGAGGTCGTCGCGCTGCGTGCTCTTGCCGTGCGCGTTGATGTGGCCAATCTGGTCGGGTTCAAGATTCGATCGTCGCAACGCCGCCTGGATAGACCGAGCGATGCCGCGACCGTCGGTCCCGTTTGTGTGACCCGATCCGTCGCTGCCCGCTCCAACGCCAAGGACCTCCGCATAAATTCTTGCGCCGCGCGCGACCGCGTGTTCGTAACGCTCGACGATAAACGCCGCTGCGCCTTCACCGACGATCGTTCCGTCGCGAGTCACGTCAAACGGTCGGCAGGCGTGTTCGGGATCGTCGTCTCGATGCGACAGGCTTTCGAACAGATTGAACTTGGTCAGGTCGACCGGATGAATGTTCGAGCTGCACGCGCCGACAATCATTGCGTCAGCGGCTCCGCGTTCGATCACTCGTACGGCCTCGCCGAGTGCCAACAGTGCTGAAGCGTCGCGACAGGTGATTGTGTTGTTGGGTCCTTGAGCGTCATGTTCGATGGCGACATGACAGGCGGGCATGTTTGGCAGCCGCTTCAGCAGCCACAGCGGAGCAATTTTGCCGAGGCCGTCTTCGCCCCACCGAGTGAACTCGACCATATCATCAGGCAAGCTTTGCGACGCGGCATCGACCAGATCCTCGGGCCGACTCGAAATCCGACCTCCACCGTAGACAACTCCGAGTCGCGTAGGATCAACGTCGCCAGACTTAATCGACCCGTCGTGCATGGCCATCGAGGCGGCCGTCACTCCCAGCTGAATGTCACGAGACATCACCTTGATGAATTTTCGGCAGTAGATGTGTTCGTGGGGGTCGAAGTCGCGGATTTCGGCAGCGAGCTTCGACGGGTAGCCGGCGCTCGGCATCGATTCCAGCAATCCGATTGCAGACCTGCCAGCTTGGAGACTTTCCCAGAAGGCCGCGTTGCCGATCCCATTGGGCGCGACGGTACCGACGCCAGTGATGACAACTCGATTTTGTTCGGGCACCCAGACCATTACGCCATTCAGTCCGCAGACTCTGAACCTGACCACCAGCGGCGCTCAAGCATCGCAGACAACACGCAGCGTCTTTACGAATCGCACGATACGGTCGACCCGGAATGTTGGACGGAATTCGGCGCAACATCAGACGACGACATGGTTGATCGCACATTTCGCAGCGGAAACTACGAGACCCAGCTACTGACTCAAAACAAGCTAACCCAGGACAGGACTCTGCGTTTCGCCAGACAACACCGGACCCACTCACAGTGGTTTCGTCAGGCTGATCGCAGAGTTGCCCGTGATTACACCCCTGAGCCGTGGCGGTGTCAAGTAGCGAGGGCGGCATGTGACGCGACAATCTGCGAAGCCAAACGCACGAATTCGATATTGCTGGGAAAGATGGATCTGCCTCGCCCCTGCCGAGTCCGGACAGGCGCATCTGGAATGTCGAGTAACTGCTTTGCTAATTCTATTTTTCTTAGGGCAAACGCAGCGTATGCTGGCCTTTTCGATTTTATTTCGCCGAGCGCCGAGCGTCGAAGGTTTTCGGCTTCTTTCATTTTGTGGCGAGGCAGTCTTTCAACGTACTGCGCGATTCAGGCGGAGACGTTCGGCTCCGCAACCAATTTTCTGTATCTGTTTTCTCAGCCCTCAATTCCGGGGCCGCGTCTTACACTCTCACAAGCCTGGTCAGTTCGATGATTTTCGACCTCGACGAAAACGAGCAGACGAAAGTTCTTCTCAATCGAATCATGCTGGTCGAAGAGGATGCTGCCTCTGTCGAAGAAACGAAGAAGCTGTTGACCGATAAGGGCTTTCAGGTCTCGATTGCGCGAGACGGTGGTCAGGCTCAGGGCTCGATTCGAATGCACCCGCCGGATCTGATTCTCATGCAGGTCATTCTGCCAGGCGAGAGTGGCTTCGAGATCTGTGAGAAGGTCAAAGAGAATTTTCCGCGAGTTCCTATTCTGTTTTATTCTGAAGTCTCGCTGGAGTCGGCGATCAATCTGGGGGAACGAGTCGGCGGCGACGGATACCTCATCAGGCCGGCCGCTCCCGAGAAACTGTTCGAGACGATGCAACAGGTCGCGGAAGCCGTCTGGCGGCAGGCTCAGGACGACGGCGACACTCCCGAGGATGGGTACATCAAGTTCCGATGCCGTTGCGGAGAACGATTCAAAGAGAAATATGAAAACCGTGGTAAGTACACGACGTGTGAGGGCTGCCAGAGCCGCACTCGTGTTCCGAACAAGAGCTTTCATCAGTACCTGCGCGACGACTCGGCCGGCAACGACGACACGTCATCGACTGGTCTTCAGCCGCTGAAGTTCGTCACGGTAAAATGCCCCGGCTGTCAGACGTTTTATAAGCTCGGCAATGTGCAGGGCGACTGGCGAAAGTGTCCGCGTTGCGAGCACGTTCACACCGGGTCGCTGTCAATCGTCGGGGCGCCGATGTCCCGAGCGGCATTGGAAAGTTCACTCCGCGTGTTGAGAATTCTGAACGGCAAGAGCAAGGGTAAAAAGCTGATGCTGCCCGAACGGAAGATCGTCTTTGGTCGGGACGAAAGTTGTGACATTCGGCACGGATCAAAAACCGTCAGTGCTCAACACTGCTCGCTTGAACCGACAGAGTGTGGCATTCGCGTGAACGATCTCGGCAGCGAACGCGGCACATTCATCGATAGAGAACGTGTGACCGGCGAAGGCCTTGTCAAAGCTGGCTCCATGTTGCAAATTGGAGAATTGCAGTTCCGCCTGGTCGGCCAGGATCTATCGGTCGAAGAGGAATTGCAACGAGTCCAGAAGTGGTCCGAGAAGGAGCAGAAAGCTCGCGACCGCGGTATCAGAATGATTGAGGCCGGAAAGGAAACCGCCGCCGAGGCTGCGCAGGTCATCCAGCAATACTGGAATATCATGCGAATGCGAGCGACGGGGGAGGAGATTCCTGAAACAGTTGGAAGTTCGGAAAGCTAATCAGGGGCTCCTGACTGATTCGCGGGCCCGTGCTTCCAATGAGAAAAGCCTGAGTGACATGGTTGGTCACTCAGGCTTTTTGCTTCGCATCAACTCGGAAAATGTCGGGCGATCTCGTCGTCGCGATCCAGCGGATCAACTTCTCACTGGGCTTCGGCCTTCTGATTCCCGTTAACCATTTGCCGAATGTCGGTGATGTCGATGACGGCTCCCAGCAGGCGTCCGGCTCGATCTTCTTTCTGTGGAGTGATCTGAGCTCGGAAGAGGATCCAGCCCGAAGAACCGTCTCGACGAGTCACTCGGTGAACTCGCTCGTAGTTCGGAGTTCCGGCTCGGACAGCGTCCTGCAATTCCTGGCTGACGCTGTCTCGATCTTCTTCGTGAATATGCTTGAGCCATTCGGAGAACGCGTCGGGCAGCTCTTCGTCGTTGTAGCCAAGCATCAACTTCAGGCAGGGCGACATGTAGACGCGAGCGTCGTTGACCGGCCAGTCAAGCACGCCAACGCGAGCCTGCGACAGGATCATCGCGTGATAATCGTAGAGTGCTTCGAGATCGGCAATCGTTTCTTCGAGCACTGCTTCGCGGTCAAAAGGGGCGATCATAGGACAATCTTCCATCGATACTTGAGCTGGGTGTCTCGGGGAAAAACAGCCGTGTATCCATACGGCTGCGTGGCCAGTTTTCGAAGCAGTAAACGACGTCGTTGTCCGACTAAGAATCTGGCCGTCAGTGTATTTCCGATTGAATCAACGAGGGTGTTTCTTCACCAGAGCAGTGATTCGCCCTAATGAATGAGCCCAGGATACAAAGTCTTCCTCGCAAAACTGTTGTTGATCCGCGTCAACAAACCCGTTTTCTCTGACCATGTGTCGCGTTTGCGCGTTGGCCAGGAAAGGCATGCTTAGCGATCCCCATCGATCGTACCGGTCTGGGATAATGGCCAGGCTTTGACAGTTACGATTTGACCATTCACACCGATCGCAAAGACCTTCACGCCGCCTGGGAGCACGTCGAATCCGAATGCATGAATTTCACAGTCCGTCACGGCTCGCGCGATTTGTCACGCTGGCGGCAGTGACTGATTCCCGAGGATGTTGATCTCACGCAACAACTTTCGACAGGCAGCCACAAGGACGCAGCGATTCGCGAATCTTTTCTTGACAGCCTTCGTCCGTGACCCTGCCAACGAAAAAGCACCTCACCAACGAAATCGTCGATGAGGTGCTTTGAAAATTTGCGACTGAATTGCGAGTCACGACGCAGCGAAACTATTGAGGTAAGGAAGTTTCGAAGCCGTTACGGCGATGTCGTCCTTACGTGCCAGCAACTGAGCGAGGGCATCGAACTGCCCGCTCGTCAGAGCTGAACGAGCACTGTCCGGCATCGTGACCACAACCGCTTCGCCGCCAAAGCTCAGCGTCAACGCGTTGAGGTCCAGCGTGAATTCGAGTGTCGGGTCTGTATCGATGGCCGCTGCGAGTCTCGTGATGTCTTCTCGCGATGCACACACGGCGGGAATCCCCAGCGACGTGCAGTTACCGAAGAAGATTTCGGCGAACGATTCCGCAACGACAGCCTTCACTCCCCAACGCATCAGCGATTGCGGAGCGTGCTCTCGCGAAGAGCCGCATCCAAAGTTGCGACCGCTGACCAGGATTCCGCCATTCTGGAATCGTTCTTGATTGAACGGGTGATTGGGATCCTGCTCGCGGTCGTCTTCGAAAGCGTGCTCGCCAATTCCGTCGAACGTCACGCATCGCAGGAAGCGAGCGGGGATGATTCGATCCGTATCGATATCGTCGAGCAGCAACGGGATGCCGGTTCCGGAAACTGTTTCAACATTATTCATCGTTTATTTCCTTCGTAGGGTGAGTCTTGACGCACCAGATGTTTGATTTGAATTCGCAGCCGCTTAATTTCAGTAAAGCTCCAGCACTTGCTCGCCGCCGTGGGCGGGATTGCCGACCAGACGCCGCCCCTGGAGATCGACGACCAGGTCAAGGATTTCGAGCGGAATCTGACCAATCAAGGCCGGAACTTTGTTGGGTACTTCGACAACGTCTACCGTGCATTGCCTTTCCATGAGCGTCAGTCGGACGGCCTCGTAAATGTTGACCGGGCCAAGGCCCTGACTTGAAGTCGCCTGTTTCTGTGAAACCAGTTTCAAGCCAATTTCCTCGATCACGTTCGCAGGAAGAGCCAGCGTCGTCGCACCCGTGTCGACAAGTGCGTCGTCAATGTCGACGCGCCGGACTTCGGAATCTTCCAGGCGGCCTTCTTCGACCGCATAGAGATCCCGAATGTTTTCGACTCTGATTTCTGCGAGAACTCGCCCCATCGTTTCTCTCCTGCCAGGGAATCCGCTCAGGCCATTGCCGGCTCAAACATTTTTCGAACGTCGGTAACGCAGCCGTTGATCGCCGCAGCGGCGACCATGGCCGGACTCATCAGTAGCGTTCGTCCGGTTGGGCTGCCCTGTCGGCCTTTGAAGTTTCGATTGCTGGATGAGGCGCAGACTTCGCGGCCTTGCAGTTTGTCGGGGTTCATCGCCAGGCACATTGAGCAGCCGGCGGCTCGCCATTGAAAACCGGCTTCGGTGAAGATTTTGTCGAGGCCTTCTTCTTCGGCCTGTTTCGCCACGATCTGCGAACCCGGCACGATCAACGCTTTGACACCGTCGGCGACCTGGTTTCCGCGAGCGATCTCGGCGGCTTCTCGCAGGTCGGAGATTCGCCCGTTGGTGCAGGAGCCGACAAAAGCCACGTCGATCTTCGTGCCTTCGATTGGCTGACCTTCTGTGAGATCCATGTATTCAAGAGCTTCGCCGATCAGCGTTCGTTCGCTTTCGTCGTAACTGCCGAGCGACGGAATCACCTGCGACACTCCCAGCGACTGAGCGGGCGTGATGCCCCACGTGACGGTCGGCTCGATGTCGGCGGCGTCAAAGACGACCACATCGTCATATTCTGCATCCGCGCCGGAAGCGAGACTCAGCCACCACTCCGCCGCTCGATCAAACTCTTCACCCTGCGGGCAAAGTGGACGACCTTTGAGGTAGTCAACGGTCGTCTGATCCGGGTTGATGTATCCGCAACGGGCTCCGCCTTCGATTGCCATATTGCAGACCGTCATCCGTTCTTCCATCGACATCGCGTCGAAGGTCGTGCCGGCGTATTCGTAGGCGTAGCCAACTCCGCCCTGCACACCGAGTTTCTGGATGATGTAAAGCGTGACGTCTTTGGCGAAGACTCCTGGAGCCAGTTCGCCGTTGACTTCGACACGGCGAACTTTCGGACGCATCATGGTCAGCGTCTGAGTTGCCAGCACGTAAGCCACCTGGCTGGTGCCGATGCCGAAGGCGATCGCGCCGAACGCTCCGTGCGTGCTGGTGTGGCTGTCGCCGCAAGCCATCGTCAGGCCCGGCTGAGTGAGCCCCTGCTCAGGGCCGACAACGTGGACGATGCCCTGCCGGTTGTCGTCCAGATCGAGCAGTTCGACGCCGAATTCCTTACAGTTTTTTTCGATGGCCGACATCATGTCTTCGGCGAGCAGATCGACGAACGGCCGAGCCTGATCCTGCGTCGGAATAATGTGGTCGACCGTTGCCAGAGTCCGTTCGGGGTGCAGGACCGTAAGATTTCGCTCGCGAAGCATTTCGAACGCCTGCGGGCTGGTGACTTCGTGAATCAGGTGCTGCCCGATGAACAGTTGCGTCTGACCCGACGGCAATGTCCCCACGGAATGCAGATCCCAAACCTTGTTGAACAGATTCTGTTTGTCGCTCATCAATAATTACTCGAGTCTGGTCGCCAGTTCGGCGACGGTTGAAGGAAACAGAGACGGCTTCGGTCGGTCGGGAGACACATTTCACGAGAATTTCGTTCGATTCCGAGCACCTCAGCAACCGGATTCCGCATTCTGCAGGAGGGCCACTTAGCGAGCAGAGTCCGTTAAGCGTGGATGCTCCTGCACAGAAACCATGAAAGGTGACCGAGTGAGGCGATTCCTGTCGCTCTGCACGCGGGAGTCGAGCGTCCCGAAGGCACGTCATCTTCGCCGGGCTGAAGTCCGCTCAGTCACCGACGCGGCCCATTGTGCCGAATTTCCCGCCGCACGTCACCTCAGGTGAGCGAGTTCTCAATACCGCTGTTCGCGCTAAACTCCGTCATGCCCGCGCAGGCGGGCACCCAGTTCCAGCAGAAATCGTTATCGATACTCGCTGGTTTCCCGTCTGCGCTTTCCCGAGGACAGGCATTTCGCGGGACGAACGTAATTAGCCTGCCAGGTCCGAACTGCTCAATCTCAAAATATCTCAGTAGTTACCCGGTCATCGGTCTCAAACGGCTCGCCTTCATCGGACATGATTCCAACTGCACGATCTGGAGTCACCAGCTCCAGTCGCATCGTACTGCTGTAGGGTTTCTTTTTCTCCGAATCTGAGGCTCGATAAACGTTCAACGTGTCGCCGACCTTGAGTCCATCATCAGCCCCGACAGACACTTCAACTAGAATCTTTCCGTTCTGATCAGAGGGTTTCATGTCGAGAATTTTTCCGGCGACATTCGGCGGAAGTGTTCGAACAGGAATCGGCTCGGACGACATTCTGCCTCGCATCAGCAATGCACCATTCACGGGCGGTTCGTCAAAGCAGCGATCCGTAAGCGAATCGATGGTTGTTTGGATATACGCTTCTAATTCCACAAGGGTCAATGGCTTTGACTCTGGATTGGCACCGGGACTGAAGTAGGCAAAGCCAGGTTGCAGCAGGTAGAGCTGAAGGCTTCTGAAGTGCTGACTCTTATCGTCCACTCGGTACACACCTTGCAGAACAAATGAGTTTCCTTCTTCCGTCTTAGTCTCGATTCGAATTCGCTTCGGGCTCGCATCGGTCTGCGTCGTAACAACGCCCTTTGTGATTGTTCCGTCCGAATTCACATTCAGTTGCCAGTCCCCAACGAAGATCAACTCACTATTGCCATACTTCGGCGAAACCGACGTCCCGCCCATTTGAACCGAATCCAGAATCCACCGACCTTCAAGATCCGAGTTTCCGGAGCTGGATTTCGTCGGCTGATCAGGTTCTAAATCGTCGGTTGCGCTGGCGAATGGATCTGCGATTTCACCAAGCGAGTTCGGATCGGCCCACGCCGGCGGACCCGGTAGTTTTTCGAATCGCCACTCAAGAAGGTCGCCCCTCATCGGCTTCGAAGAAATGGTCGCCAGATATGGCGAAGTGGTTTTGCGAGGCGGGTACAGCCTCAACAGAAGCTGCTTCTGACTGACGGCCCATTGGCCTTCGCCGATTGGGTCACCCGTCAGGATGTCGACAATTTCGAGCGTCTTCGGAGACGAGTCCGCGTTTCGCTTTAGACTCCATTTACCAATCCGTTTTCCAGACGCGTCCCACGACAGAATGAACTGGTCATCGATCGCGATCCAACCGGGAGTCGTCGCCCATTTCCAGTCTTCGACACCGCCGCCATTCAGGACGGAATTCGTGCTGACGCATCGCCAGTAACCTTCGGACCGTTCGAGTGCGTTTGCGCCGTTGACCGTTGCGCGAATCCGATTGCTGCGAAAAGGTTCAATCCTAATTGTGCCAGTGACTGCGTTGTCATCGTGAATCCCCTCGTCCTTAACCGTCCATCGATATTGTCCGGCTGGTATCCGTATTTCGCCCGCAGCTAGAAATTCGATAGTGGACTCACCATTTCGCAGAGTGGCCGTACAGCGAGGATTGTCCACGTCGAAACTTACCAACCCAACAGTTTTCTGAAATTCGGACCAGACAACAAACGCAAGGAACAGAATTGCCAGTAGTGGAGTCGGCCAGGCCAGTAGCGCGAAGGCAGGATGCCGGACATTCTTACCGTCCTTTCGGTCTACCTGCGCTCGAGTGAAATTCCGAATCGCGTAGACAAGTAAGAATGCGGAACCAACGAGACTAAAGGGCACAATTGCTTTCGACAGATCCAGCAGCCCCGGAATCGAATTGACATCCGTCGCGATCAACATGCACGGAATCGTTCCTGCCAGAATACCGACCCACATCGAAAACGATGAAGGCTTTTCCGAGAAGGTCCGACTGGGCATGTCCCCGGACAGGGCGCACGGACTCACAAACCCATACTGATACAGCGAGAATCCTGATATTGCTGCACTGACCGCGATCATTGCAGCTACTGCCAGAAACAAATTAGTCGGAGCCCCATACATAACCGTAAGAGGACCGAGTTTTGGAAGCACACTTGCCACGACGGCCGCTTCAACCAACAACAGAAATCTCGCGATCTTCTGGCGAAAAGTGACAATCGGTCTGCACGCACCTGGAATGATTTGATTACTGGCCAAAGTAGACTCATTCAGGATGCTTCTTTCACTCGCAAGGCGAATAAATTCTTGTTGCACATGAGGTCGCCTTAACACTGCAAAGGCCCAGACACCCGCCACCCAGCCCAACGGGAGATGCGGCCAGATCACGAAGGAATTCACTGCAGCAACAACGCCCCAGACCCGGCTCCGCAACCTGAGCATGCTGATCGCTCCGTAGACAACGATCACCAACCAGAATGCAGTAAATGAGTGATGCGAAATGAGATAGACAATGCTCCCAAAACTCTGTGTTTCGAGTAGCAGAAGAACGCCCCAGAAAGTCATGGCATAGTTCGAAACGCCCGCGGCGATCACCATGATAGCTGGCCAGAAGACTTCTCTGCGGATATCCGCAGGCGTCACCGGCACCGTCGACGTAGAACGCAGGTTTGAATCGTCACTTTCAGACGTTGGGTTGGTATTTGAATTGCCGCTTACCGGCACCGGTTCTGCTGTTGCGATTTCAGTTTGTGGTGAGTTCGTAGCTGAAGAGTTGATGGACGATGTCGTCGTAGTTTGATCCGGCAGTGCCACAACCGTCGGTTGCTGAACGTGAGCGAGGCAATTGCCGAGTAATTCGGCGACTTCTTCAGCGGATGCGTATCGATCCTTTGGATCCTTGGCCAATAACCGATCGATGATTGCACACAGCCAGTCGGGAACGTCGGGATTGATTTCGCGGATCGGTCGCGGCGAGTCGTCACAGACTCGGCGGATCACTCCGATCATCGTGCTGGACCGAAACGGCGGCCGGCCCGTGCACATGACGTAAAGTACGCTGCCCAGGCTGAACAGGTCCGCTCGATGGTCGAGCTGGATTCCCTGAGCCTGCTCGGGTGCCATGAACAGTGGAGTGCCTGCAACAACGCCGCTTTGAGTCATGCTGGCATCGTCGATGGCTCGGGCGAGTCCGAAGTCGGTTATGCGAACTCGTTCGACGCCGTTCTCTAGAAGGATGTTCGCCGGTTTGATATCGCGATGAACGATGCCCTGTTGATGAGCTGCCGAAAGTCCGAGCGCCGTCTGCTGACCGAT
>Ga0316208_1001557_pt1 | contig 21128 bp, 19 predicted proteins | sample 3monopyrite_MG_FD_204944 | JGI IMG/M metagenome (GOLD analysis project Ga0316208, IMG submission 204944) | Microbial mat bacterial communities from mineral coupon in-situ incubated in ocean water Damariscotta River, Maine, United States -... | ecosystem: Environmental > Aquatic > Marine >...
TTTATGCTACAATATCGGACAAACCCTTGCATATAGGCCGATGCAAAGTCCTAAAGTTATCAACATAATAGCCTGATTATCAACATGTAAGGTCTTTTATAGGAGAAAATCAGCAGACCCTAAGTAATTCCTCTGTAATTTTTACGCTCTCAGCATCCACAATTTGAAACTCAGCATTAACTGTTAAACAGTTGTGAGTTTTGAGAACCTCTTTAATGGCAGTTGGCAGTTCGTCTTCAACGCCAGCATAGCTAACTTTCAATGCATGCTCTTCATGAATCTTTATCATGTAGAAAGCTTGTTTGTTTGGACGGTCTCTCCAAAACGGTTGGAGGTATTTGCTGATTAGTGTTTTAATAGGAATTGAATTGACAATATCAATCCGTTCTGAATCAAGAACTTCCATAATCTTTAGCCGATTATCTTGAACAAACTGCTTAAAATCCATTGCCTCTAACTTCTAAATTTCTTTGTTTAGAATTTTACTAAAGAGGAATTCAAAATAAAGCTTCAAATACTCCTGCTTATCGTAATAATTGGCACCAGATATTGATTCTTCAAAGGCCTGTTCGAATTGCTTCAAAAACCTTACTGATTCATTTTGGGGATTAACCGTCAAGGTTTTGGGTGTATCAGATTGAACACCTCTTCGATACTCGGGATCACGAAAAATAAACTCATAAATCTTATCCTCCCCATAAATGTTTAAGATGTCCACAATCAGCTTTATCCAATCGTATTCATTTGTCTCAGCCGTTTCAAACTCGGGGATGGGGTGAGACCCTAGTCTGAACACATCCGACCCTCCGTCCTGCTCAAACTCTAAATAATCGTCTTTCACTAGAAACTCAAGCGCATCAGAAACGTCTTTTTCATACGGCCCATTTCTATCAATGCTAAACTTATAAATGGCAAAAGGGTTGTCTACATCTTCAAACGCAAATGAATACAGAACAGAGGATAAGTAAAGTGAACGAAAAACAGAACTTCGTTTAATGCTTGCCCATGAATTTTTCTTTGCCTCTCTATAAAGAGTCATTATGTGTCCGTAAATAACAAAGTCTTTGTTGCTGTTAGTCTCCATTTCTGTGCTTTATTAAAGCCTCGATTTGGTTTGAAATCTCCATAAGTCTATCGTCCTCCGCTTGAATCGTGGAGGTTTTTCCAATTTGAAGAAGGTTGACAATTCCGATTTGGTCTGCATTTTCCACGATGTATTTAAGGAATTCGCTATTGTTAAAATTGGAAGTGATAATCAACGCGTTAGGCTTTTCTAGATACCTAAGAAAAATGGAGGCAGCATTCCTCTCATAGGAAATATCCAAGCTGCTGTCAGGGGTTTCACAGATAAAAAAGCTTGGATACTTGTAGAAATAATCAAGAACGCTCATCCTAAAGGACTGGTCAATGAAAAACCGCTGCGACTCAGAAAGCTCATCCTCGGTATATCGCTCCGTCCCATTGATTTTAGGTACATAATTCTTGACGCCTGACTCATCCTCTGTATACGTTAGAGAGCAGTTTACTCCCAAGAAGCGATTGCCAAAATCCATGAAAATTGCAGATAATTTTTCGCGCACTTCTACCCTCCGTTCATCAATTTTTTCGTCTAGACGATTAACAACTTCTTTAAATTCATCACTCTGCTCGTGAAGTTTTTTCATCTCTTGTTCAAGAACTTCTATTTGAGATTGTAAGCCTTCAAACTCTTTTCTGCTGTCACTTTCAACATCGGTGTCGTCTAACTTCTTTAGGCTATACTGTACTGACCTAAACTCCGATTTTAAAGCGTTTAATTTGATGGATTCCGAGCTAAAAACCACATCCAATTCATTCAAAACCTTAGCATTCCTCAGAAGCTCCTCTTCCGTATTCTTTAGCAACACAGTAGTTATTGCTATTTCATGTGTTAACTGCTTGAGAATAACGGAGTCAAAGTTTTTGTCTGCAATCTCATTCTCACACAATATGCAGTTATGGTCAAGAGCCTTTAAACTTTCGTATTTCAACTGTGGTAAGTGCTGATTGCATAGAGGACAGTCTTTTTTTTCCACCGCATACTTTTTAAATATGTGATACTTTGGATGAAGGCTTTTCCACCTCTGTTTATACAGCATGGTCTCCTCAGACCTCTTTCTGCTTTCCTGCTCGTTTAACGTTTTCGATGTTGCATTTCTGACATTGTATAATCTTGCATTCTCTTGTTCAATTTCCTTCCTTTCTTTCTGTATCTGATCAATTTTTTGACCTTCGTGTTCAATTCCACGGCTTAGTTCTTCTCTTTTATTTACCAGCTCTTTAAACCCCGTATCTTTTCCATCCTTGTTCAAATCCAAGAGTTTCTGCAATACTTTTTTAACAGCTCTTCTATCCTCAGATTTGTGACGTGCAAGACTGTCAAAATATTTAGTGCTTCTTGAAGCCTCCTCTCTTTCTAAAATGCTTCGCTGGTCATTAAAGTAGTTGTTTGCCAACCGCTTTTGAATTTCCGAGTCCCAGAGAATCGTTTTCCTGTCCTCCCCAAACAAAAGAACATTGTTTACCAAGAAAATAAGGTGGTCAAATGACGGTAGGTTGCAAAGACTAGTTATCTTATTTTCATATTCGCGCTGAAGACATTGGGTATACTCCTCTGCTTTAGGGTCATGTCGAAAGAGCCAGTCAAATCTATATTGTGTGATAGGTGTTCCACTAAGTTCCTGCTCTACTTCTTCAGTCTTAATCAAAACGCTCGAAACGGTAGGTTCGAACAAACTTCGTCTTACGGTTACGACAGTATCCGCTACTTGGAATGTTAGCTCAACAAATGCCTCATTATTTAATGCGAATGTGGCATCCATTCTGCTTTTAAAGTATGAATAAGGAAGGTTCTCGCGCTTCTCGATACGCTCTTCAAGCCTCCTCTTCACGACATGCTCTTGTTTATACAGGCCAACAAGTGCATACTTTAACATGTTGATAAATGTGGTCTTTCCAGTTCCATTTCCTCCAACAATCAAATTCAGACCGTTTACGAAATTATATTCGAAATTCAGACCATTCGGATAAAGCGAAAAGTTCGAAATTTTGAGTTTTCGTAGCGAAGGAAGAATTACTGGATTGCTCATCAGATGTGAAGCCAAAATAATGAAGTTTATCTACGTATGTCACTTTACCATCCAGCAACAACTCGAAAGACTTAGGCTCATGCATATCGCCAAATCTGATTAAGCTGAATATCGTAGCTCCCCATCAACTCCTAGTGGGTTTCAAAATCATTCAAAACCGTTCCTAGTTTCATAGAGCAATAAACCTCAAAAAGGAACATCTCTTCGTCATTATCAATCTGAATCCAAGCAACCTTCTGCTTTGATAGGAACTCTTTGACTGGCTCGACCTCAGATTTGAAGTCCAAGTCTTTTCGACCCCCAACAAAATCCTCACCTTCTACAAGCTTATATCTCAACAACCCAATCTTATAAGCCAATGTTGAAGTGTTATGATTATGTCCTTTTACATGTTGAATAATTCTTCCAATTACACCTTTGGAAATTCCAACGTAGAACGGAGTATCTCCATTCAAAAACACATACAGCCCTTTGAAGTCAGTTTTGGTATTTCCTTGCTTCGTTTCATACTCTCTCAGCCAGTCTTCCTTAATTCGGCCATCGTTCAGTAATTCATTTGTCGCTGTCACCTGACCCATACCTTTGCTGAAATATCTATCAATCTGGAAAGACATAGCCGATAGGTTGAGGTCGTTAAATTTTGTCTCAAAACCACTAATAATATCCTCAAATGACTTGAGAGGAGTTCTTTGTTTAGTAATCAGTTTAACGATTCTTTTTTCAATTGATGATTCCATGTACAGTTGAGTTTGTAGGAAAATTCAAAACTAAGTTTTCACAGTTAGACCTCGTTTGATACTGACCCTATACTTGGTGCTTTCGTATTAAATCCTCCCCTCTTAGGGCTAGAACTAATAGCACGAAAGCCCTGCTATTACAGGGCTTTCACATTCTAGAATACAGAAAGGGGCATAAATCGGGGCATATTAGGGGCGGAGGTAAGCCTATTTATTGGCAAATAAAGAACTAAACCACCCGTTCCACCTCTTCCTACGAGGTCATGTCAATTCATTCGAAATCCGCCAATCGAATGTTGCCAACTATGCGATTAAGGTTTCCTTCCATCCAGCTTCATTTGAAGAGGCCGCCAATTTCGCCTAGATGCCTGTGGGGCGATTAAAAGCCAAACAAGTTTTTATTCTCCCATTTCAATTCATACTCGAATACGTCCCTTCCTAGAACACGACCAGCTACAAAGTACATTTTCGATTTTCCGAGAACATCCTCGACAAAATTCCGTTCCATCAAAGCCACGATTTCACTAGGCAAATCTTTGCTTTTAACCTTTAGCTTGTCATATTTCACCATAACATCTACAACCCCTTTGTAAATGCTGATCTCCAGAGAATCGTAATCAATGTGAGTCAGAACACTCCTTCCGTTTAATTCTTTTCTTCTAAGCTTAATCCGAGAGCCTTCAAACAATTCACATGAATCGTTAATCGAATCACATTTTAGTACTGTTTCGAAGTTGTTTGACCCTGCGATGATAAACCCTCCTCGTTCCTGTGCTGGACGGCTGTGGTCTTCAAGCGCAAAACGCACACTATGAGTAGACAGGAAGTGGTGATACCCAGATTCTGATTCTAAAAGCTCTCTGAAAGAGGGTTGTGAACCAGTTGTATAGAACCGCACAATTTGCTTAATAAGTAGGTTGTCAATTTCAATTGTTTCGTTCGGGAAATGCACCCTTAAATCGTAGCTTAGCTTATTAAGCGAATCTTCAATTGCCGCCTGTCTAATTGCGATTTGCTCCTCTTCCTCCATTAGCAATTCATATCTGGCCTTCTCATCCAAAAGAGGCTGCCTTATTTCAGCAGGGATTTCGAAAGAAGACCACGGCACGATAAGTATCGAAGCCAGCCCATTGGTTGAGAGGAACACCTTTGAGCATTCCATATTACCTTCTTTGAAATAGTAGTCTTCTACTTGTCCCCCTTTATTCAACGCTTTCATGTAAGCCCTTAGCTCCTTCAGACTGACATCGTCAAAATGTTTGATGATTCCAGCAAGAGTATCTGCATCAATGAGGAATCGTTCTGTTACAGTAATGTGTCTTCGCAGATACAGGTCAAACATGTTTTCACTAATCAGAATTACCTCAGAAATCTCACCATCGATATACCTCAAATCTTTTGTGTAGTGGAGAGCTTTGTTGCCTTGAGCGTGTTGATGGAATCTAACTTTTGAGTTAATTCTACTTCTTATGAATTGTACCGAGCTTCCGAACTCTTGAGCTACTACAGAAATTTGAATTCCAAGTAGCAAGACTACCAATATGCGTTTCATTTTAATTGAGTTATCTGCCAAGCCCCCACGACAGGTTTATAAAAAACAGAGGCGTGGAACTGAAAGCTTATCGTCCTGAGGTACCGCCAAGCACCCACACTACAAATAAACCCAGCCCACGCCAATCGGTGGGGCTGAAGTCTATTATCCATGTAGTGTGAAATTTTTGGCGGTTTTCAGGAACCAGATAATAGCTTACGCCTCGATATGTCTGTTAATTCAGCTAATCAAATTGCCTTTGTTTTAGGTTCAATTTCACGGATAAAGGTACGGTAATCGAAGGGAAAACCCTTACTGGTAGCGGTTCCCATGTCTAGCAACTTTGGCCATATGCAGGGACTTCAATCCCTCAATGTTTTTGAGGTCTTCTATGTTATCCAGTGTTCGCTCGGCTAAAGCAATGAGAGCCTTGGTACTCCGTTTATTCAATGCTCTATCAAGCAATATCGTGTCCACCTTTGACAGTAAACGTTCTTGTACACCTAAATACTGCTCTCGAAATAGTTTATCACCATTTCTCCAAGCATAGAACGTGTCTCTACTGACACCAACCCTCTTACACGCTGCACTGACATTGTCGTGTTCTTCCTCCAATGCGATTAGCAGATGTTTCTGTCTTTTTTCCTTGTTTCTCATCTCATTAACTCTTCTTGAGGTGAACCACATTTCGTCATACTTGCAGTGGTGTAAGCAACCAGACTGAACCTATATGCAGATTGGGACTCAGGATACATGGGGGTTACACCGTGTATCATCTCTCCTCCGTTGAAAATCACCATTGTTTTATCTCGGAGCTTTATCTCAAGGTCATACTCAGGCAATACAAGATTACCTCCTCTCATACCGTTCTTTAGAACCAACATTACTGAGGGAGCAACATCTAGATTGTTGCCGTCCTTGTGGTATACCAAGGAAACGTCCTTGTTAATGATTCCAGAGGTGAATGGTGTTTCAGCGATTATCCACTCTTTTCGTATCGGATGGCTACCACTGGCAGAAATGACATTGAAATGTTCCTTGTAAATCTTTGGATACAATGCTTCATACCATGAGCTCATTGATTGTATGGCCTCGGTGACTAACTCCTGTGAGTACGGAAACTCCCTCGCAAATGCCGCAGAGGCACAGAAGTCATTTGCAGCCTTATTAGCCGCGACATTGTTTGTAACCATAGACCTATCTTTCATACCTCCTCTCCTTCTGCTCTCTTTTGGAAATGGATGTTGAACCAACATTTGGGTTAATTCTTCTGTGTCTCCATTGAAACTTCCTACATAAAGGGGGTATCCTTCTTCAGTTATTCCGTAAAAGTCTTCAGCTATGACCGTCCGCATCAATGCTGATTCTGGTACAGAAACCTTGTATTCCTTGTGCGAAATCTTTCTCTTTTTCTTAATTACTATCGGTTCCATTTGTGTATTGCTTTTTTAGGGGTTATACAGTTTGTTTGGTTTCATTAAATGCCCTGAGTGCGATTAGATATGCCTTTCTTTGAGCTTCATAGTCTGTCTTAATACCGTACTTGTTCTTGACCTTATCAAGTAGTTTTCGGTTCATCTTTTTATCTGCTGGTGGCAGTTTGATTCTGTCATATACGATGTCTCTGCTACGGTCAGGTTTCTCATAATTCAGATTGCGGTTCATGATTGTTTCTTCCAACATCTTGGCTCTTTTTTCTTCCGTTTCTTGGAGAAACTGCGCCTCTTCCGAAACTCTATCACGTATCATGGAAGCCACGATTTCATCTGGAAGCTTCTCCATCGGAAATGCCAATTCCGTGTATAGCTTGCGTTCTTCCTCCTCTTCCAGCTCCCATAGATGTACTTCGATGGTTTCAAATTGAAGCCTCCTCATAACGTCAAAGGTTTCCCAACCCCACAATACCCGATACCCATCTTCACCTGGTCGTTTATTCATTGGAATACCGTGGACTTGACCTTCTTTCAGCAGATGGCCTTTGGCTATTCCTTTGGCATTTTCGGTCTTTTCGGAATTGTAATACGGGACTTGACTTAGGTTGCTGTACTCTTCACGGCTCAACATCACTGTTTTATGCCGCTTGTTTACTTTCCTTGAGAAAGTTGCAAATCGAAGCCTGAGAGCTTCTGTTGTTGGGTTACTCTTTTTTACACTCATTTTGTTTTGGTTTTTCTTTGCCCTTGCACTATGTCTGGGCTTCTAGTATTGCATAACTTCCATGATTTTCTGTTTTTGTAGAATTGACCTCATTTACACCATCTCAAGCCCCTTAAACGAAGCCCACCCCTCCTTAACTGGCTCTTTATCAGTACAATAGTGACTAACATTAAGAAATTGTTAAGCTTACAGGATGCTGCGAGTCACCCCTTTTGGAAGCTTCCATTTTAAGTTGAGTCTGGATTGGGGAGACTATTTGACCTTGATGCTCAAAGAAGAGATATGCAGTCCAGATTCTCTTGAGGTAGCATCAACATCAAGCATTTCTGTCTAAAGTGACCCTTAAAACGCATCAACGTTAGCGAAGCTGTCCCCACGGGTGGGTGGCCAAACCAAGTAAAGGAAACTGGTATTACTGAATGAGTCCTGAGATGACCTCATCAACCTCAAAAGGCTGCCAAAGTCCAGAATTGTTGTCCTGACAATCAAGAATCCACAATAGACATGTGAAACGTTGTGTAAACCACAGATTAGATGTGGAAATCACATCATTAATGCTTCCCTGAGCAGCTCAGAATGTGTCCGAGTTGTAAGAAATCACAGAAACCATGATGAACTGCCATTAGTTGGCTTGGCCTAAGAAAGAAAAGAGAGGCGCGGAGGTTTCGAGAGCCATGGAACTGCCAGTTTTTATTGACCTCTTTGAGACTATCCCATCCAAACTGACCGAAGACTTGTCATCATGGCTCTTTTCGAAGAATTGGGCAATACTAGATGGCAGTTCTGGTCTCCATTCTCCTCTTGTCATGGATACTGTGTCACTCAGAATGTTGGTTGGATTGTTTGGTTTGATGAAGCCAGCTCAGTTCTGACCTTGACCATTGATGTTTGAGGTCTGAGGTCTGAGGTCTGAGGTCTGAGGTCTGACCATATCATCAAGCTTTTTCCTTGGTCTTGAAGCTCAGCCCTCATTTGAGCTTCATCTATGCAATTGCTTACACTTTCTTGTTTAAATCGTTGGATTGATGTGGCTTCTTGGCATCTTCATCAACCTCTGCCTACAGGTATGCACCTTGAGGTCATCAAGGTCATTCATCTTCAACATCAAGTTGCAAGGGCAAACAGCTTCATCAAAGCTTTTCTGTGTATTGACACAAGAGTCTGTGTCATCAACAGAATACTGTAGTATTACACAGTTACATCATCAGATGATGACATTACATTCTCATTCTCATTCTCAGGTACTCAGTTCACTTCAGACCTCCTAGCCCCCTGAGCCCCCGTTGACACAATAACTGAACTTCGTAAAGAGAGTTTTTCTAACCACAAAAAAGGAACTCTAAATGTGTCGGAAGTGTCGGATTTTGAACTCAGAATTGCGCAGAGTCCATTGGGAGGGTGCTAGCTGACCAAGGTTCCTGAAAGAAGAGAAAAAGAAAGTCGCACGCTCGGTCGGGGCGGCACCGTTTTATTGGCTTAGCGCAATCGAATTAAGGTCAGGTGACGATAGACCTGTCCTCCTGACCGTTCTTTTGACCTCGGCCAAAAAGAATTGGCAGATTTAGAAGCGTTTCGACTCTAGATAGCGGATAACGTCCGACCTCTTGAAATAGACCTTTCTTCCGTCCTTATAGAACCTTAGCCCATCTTCCTTTCTTCTATCCAATGTGGTTTTGCTTATTCCCAGAAGTGCCATCAACTCTTTAGCTGACAACAAGTCTTTAGGAAAGTTGTAGATGTCCAGCTTTGTCTCAACGTCAACCAAATTCACTTCTGAATTATGTATCTCCTTGTACCCATTTGACACCAACATTTCCAGTTCGTTTTCCAGCCATTTCACAGGGTCGTGTCTTTTCTGGTCTTCTGATATGGCGTCAAACTCAAGCTTATATTCATCCTCAAAAGCCTCGAAGTGCATCGGGTCTGGGCTCCTCTTTGTCCCAAGCACAATCCTTTTTGACCACTTGATGAACTTCTCTTTTTGAGCTTGGTCACTTGATGACTTGAGGAGGTCGTCAATGAACTGAATCAAGTCAAGGTTGCGATAAAGTCTCTTGATGATGTTCTCAAGCAGTTGATATTGACGCTGAGAGGTTGATGCGCTTGCCCATTTGGACATGAAAAAGTTTGCTGTCATAATCGTTATGTGTTTGACGGTTGATGTTGATGGATGATCAAGTGACGTCTGATCACTTGACATGATATCAGACGTCACTCAGGTTTACAGTTGGTTTGACACTCAAGCGTAAGCGGCTCCAAGGTGGTCCATTGATTCAATCAACCCCTTTTGAAGGGTCTTGGCGTATATCTGCGTTTGAGATATATCTGAGTGTCCCAACAAGTCCTTCAAGTTTGCAATAGGAGTGTCAACCTCAAGGTGATTGCTAGCAAATGTGTGTCTGCTACAGTGAAAGGTTATGTTCTTGTCTATTCCTACCAGCTTCATCAGCACTTTCAGGTTACGGTTGATTGCCTGATTGGTAATGTTGTTGAAAATGGGCTCGTCAAGATTCTCCTTCCTGTGCCTCTTAAGTATTTCAATCACTGGTGGTATCAAGGAGGTCTTTACCTCTTTAGAGGTCTTTTGCATCTCAATTGTCATCAACCCTCCAGTTTCCTCTTCGTTGAGCTGGATATTTCTCCATGTCAGCCTCACCACATCTGAGAACCTGAGCCCAGTAAAACAGCCGAGCAGAAACATATCTTTCGTTCTCTGCTGCTTAATGTGTAGTACAGGCAATCGAAATGCCATCAAGCTTTTCACCTCCTCAATTTCCAGAAACTGCCTTTTCCCTTCCTCCTTTCTAACCTTATAGTGGAAGTAAGGGGTCTTGGACATGTATCCTTGAAGAATTGCTTCTTTGATGATTGTCTTTAGGTTCTTGTGCCTATTGAACCTTGCCATCACCTTGTTCCCTCTTTCTGTCTTAAGGTAATAGTCCCACTTTTTCACAAATTCATAATCCAAGTCGGCAAAGTCCACATCTGGGTCCATCAACTTCATAATTTTCAACGTATCCCGATATGAGCTGAGTGTGCTAGGCTTTTTATCCCCTTCCCACATTTTCACGGTTTCTGCGAAGAAGTCATAGAATGTCACTTTCTTTTCGCCTCGAAAAAATGCCTGTACCCTCTTCCTAGTTAACCAGACTCCTTTGTTTTCTAGCCCCATCATATAGTTCTCGAATTCTGTTTCGACATTACTCAGGAAGCTGTTGAGTGGGCTTGAATAACCGCAGCTTTTCTTAGCTTTCTTTCTACGGTTATCCCAGTCCTTCAGCTCTATGCCTTTTCCTGTACTGAACTTGGCAGTCTCGCCATTAAAGGTAGCCTCCCAGTGAAGTGGGCATTTGCCCCCCTCATTCATTTTGTCTTTGCGTATTACTACGCGCAATCCCCATGTATTATTCATAACATCGTGTTTTTAGTTTGTTAAACATCCAAATTATTTCTTTAGGGGAGTAAACTCTGATGTCTTTTTTTCTAAAAAAATAGGGCGCAGTTAGACATTTCCCAATGCAATCTGGGTGGGCTATGCAGAAAAAGAAAAAGGGGGCAGAGACGGGGGCAGAACCTTCGGGGTTCTACGAGGTCGAACGGGGTTTTAAGGGGTAATTTCTGCCCCTATACCAACCCCTTTCAGCTTTATTCAAGAAAAAACCCCTAACCGTAAGCACGATTAGGGGTTAACTAAAGCTCCTCCTCTTGGGCTCGAACCAAGGACCCTCTGATTAACAGTCAGATGCTCTAACCAGCTGAGCTAAGGAGGAATTTAAGGGCTGCAAATGTAATTTGCTCAGTCATATAATCCAATACCTTTGCAAAAAATATTCAGACCTAGAAAAATGAGCTTACTTACTGTTGGAACCGTTGCCTTTGATGCTATTGAAACTCCGTTCGGGAAAACGGATAAGATTGTAGGGGGAGCCGCTACGTATATTGCGTTAGCTGCTTCGTACTTCCATAAGCCAATTAATATGGTTTCAGTAGTTGGAGATGATTTTCCGACAGGTGCTTTGGAGAACCTGCGTAAACATGGAGCAGACACGGACGGAATTCAGATAAAAGAGGGAGAAAAGACTTTTTTCTGGAGCGGCAAGTATCATAACGATATGAATACACGTGACACGCTAGCTACAGAGCTTAATGTTTTAGCTGATTTTGAACCCACTGTGTTGGACGAATATCAGAACTGTGAATTTCTGATGCTTGGAAATTTGACACCGGCTGTGCAGATGTCAGTTATCAATCAGCTAAAAAACCGTCCTAAGTTGGTTGTTTTAGACACCATGAATTTCTGGATGGACATTGCTTTGGACGAGTTGAAAGACGTCATCAAAAAAATTGATGTTTTAACCATCAATGATGAAGAAGCTCGTCAGCTTTCTGGAGAATACTCGTTGGTAAAAGCTGCTCAAATTATCTTGGAAATGGGTCCGAAATACCTAGTAATTAAGAAAGGAGAACACGGAGCACTTCTCTTTAATAAGGAATCTGTTTTCTTTGCTCCTGCACTTCCGTTGGAAGAGGTTTTCGATCCAACTGGTGCTGGAGACAGTTTTGCTGGTGGATTTATCGGTTACTTAGCAAGCACACGAGATATTTCCTTCGATAATATGAAGCGTGCCATCATCTTCGGTTCGGCAATGGCTTCTTTTTGCGTAGAGAAATTCGGAACGGAGAGGTTGATTGACCTTACTCAAGATGAAATTGACGACCGAGTTCAGGACTTTATTGACCTTGTTCAGTTCGATATCTCGTTGGTAAACGACTAAGCGAAACGAATCATTACCTGATTCTTATCTACTGTTTTTCCTTTTTCCACTTCAACTGAAGCTACAGTAACTTCCGTTGGTGCTTTGATGACGTTTTCCATTTTCATTGCCTCCAATACTAATACGCGGTCGCCTTTTCGTAGCTGATCTCCAGGTCTTACGTCAATTTCGATAACCAGGCCGGGCATTGGAGCTTTGAGTTCGTTTACCTTACCTGCTCCGCCTTTTTCCATTCCAAGGCTTTTCAAAAGTTCATCAAACTTGTCAATGGTTTCTGTTTTGTAAGTGTTGCCGTTTACTTTAATCGGCCGTTTACCATCTACCTCAGACAAAACCTCCACGTTGTAAGAATGGTTGTCTTTAATCACATGATAAACATTCTCCGAAATCTTACTCACATCCCAGCCGAAAGGCTTTCCGTCAATTGTTCCTTTTCCTTTGGTTTCATCTTCAAAATCTACCAAAAACTCTGACCCTGAAATCCTTACACGTTTGCTCATTCTTAGATTCAATTGCTAGTGCAAATCACCGAGGAGATTCCAACCGGCCCGCGGGCTAGTTGGAATTTCTCCAAGGATTAACAGATTTGCCAAATGAATTCCACTTACACTCAGCTCACCTATGAGCAAAGATATGTGATAGAGACAATGCTCAACGCAAAAAATGATGCGGCAGACATTGCCCGGTCTCTCGGCTGCTCACCCAGGACGATAACCCGTGAGATCAACCGCAACAAGACCTCCAGCGGCCTGTACCGTGCTGGGCACAGCACAAGGTTGTCATGCTCACAATAACGGAACGCAAGACAGGGTTTCTGTTCATGGCAGATACCGGAGGAAAAAAGGCCAAAGAGGTGGCAAAGCAGTCCATAAACACTCTTGCCCCGTTTAAAAATGGCTGCATACCATCACAAATGACAATGGCAAGGAGTACGCTGAACATCAACATGTGGCACGCAAACTTGAGGCAGATGTGTTCTTTGCTCACCCATACGCATCTTGGAAAGAGGTCTCAATGAATATACCAACAAGCTCATACGGCAATATCTGCCCAAAAAATTCAATCTCAGACAGGTCTCTGCCCAACAGATCCACTATATTATGAACGAACTCAACAATAGGCCCAGAAAAATTCTAGATTATAGAACACCTCTTGAGGTACTGATGAATAACTTTAACCCGTGAACCACTTTTGCACTAGGTGGTTGAATCTACCCATTATGAATTTGAATTATTTTTTGTTCCGATGATTTAAAAAATTCAGATATAGCCGTAGCTACGGCTTCATTTTTTAAAGAAATCGGTGCGAAAAAGAAACGAATTATGTAGGGTGTTTTGAGGGTCAATTGGTATCAGGTAACCCATAAAACCGGTCATCAGAGGTCGGAGCATCATGATACCAAGATAGCGTGTTCAGCATAAAAATGATAGCTCTGCTTGACTAGCTAAAATCACTTTGTTGCTTCAACATAAAGAGACTCATCCCTTCGGAGATCACTGTCAACTAATAGTTTCTGATTTCGCCCGTGTCGGAACGTTTCCTTTATAACATCCTTAAACCCCGCTTCTTCAAGCAAGTGTTTGAATGTTTCAAAATCGTACATAAAAAGATGCCCATGGCTTCGGGCTATACGATTAATGCTAATCATAGGTGTCGGTTCAGGCCTGTTGTCAGGTTTAGGAAAGTCAACAGTTTCTCCCTTTCGATACCGGTTATACAAGTCAATGAAAAGTTCTCCATCAGGCACAGCTATACGAACGGTGCCCCCTGGTTTCAAAATTCGATAAAACTCCTTCAAATTATCTTTAACAGATTCAAATGGAATATGCTCTAAGCAATGCTCAGTGTAAATGCCGGTAAGAATATCATTTTGAATCGGGTAGTTGTTCTTTTTGATTTCAGAAATATCCCAAGGAATTACGGAAGGTTTCCACTCGATATCAGTATTTATGAAGTCTGGATAGATGTTGTAACCACACCCGACCTGAAGATATTCTTTCCCATTGGTAAGGCTGCTGGAGACAAATATTTTTTTATTGATAATAAGAGGTGTGATGAACCGATTATAAAGTTGGTGAAACTTGGTATAAGACGTTATTGGTCTGTTCCACGAGAATTTGCCTGCTGCTTCCATTCAATTTGCTTTACCACAAATGTAATGTCATTTACTTCGAATAGCTTCGACAGGACTGAGACGAGAAGCTAGATACGCAGGAATAATACCTGCTATAAGACCAATGGAAACTGATATTCCTATTCCGGTTATGATGTTGGAAATGGTCAGGTAGATATTTACATCAAATACGGCAGAGGCTACAAAAGTGAGTGCGTAAACAATAATTAATCCAGCAATTCCTCCCATGAGGCTAAGGAAAACAGCTTCTGATAAGAACTCCATCATGATAAACCAGTTCTTTGCACCGAGCGATTTTTCGATGCCGATTAAATGAGTTCTTTCTTTTACCGAAACAAACATGATATTGGCAATTCCAAAACCACCAACAAGGATGGAAAACCCTCCAATAATGGTTCCAGCTATGTTGAGAATTTGAAACAAACTCTCAAGAGATTTTGAAAGCAGACTGATTTCATTCAAGGCGAAATTGTCATCAGCCAAAGGTTTTAATCGCCTAATGCTGCGCATGATGCCGCGCAGTTCGTCCATCAATTCTTCCGTTTCTACTCCGTCCTTTGCTTTCACCATTACCAGCGGCTTGGAGCCCCTTCGGTCAATGCGCATCACCTGCCGCGCAAAGTTCATTGGCATCAGCAGCTGATTGTCAACCGAGTTGCCAAAAACGCTTTCGCCTTCCACTCCAAAAACGCCAATTACAACTAGTTTTCGGCCAAAAACAAGAACAGATTGACTTACGGGGTCAGCTTCACCAAAAAGACCTTGAGCTACCGCCATCCCAATTATGCAAACGTTTTTTCCAATGCTCGATTCGGCCATGGTGAAGTAGCGACCAGATACAATGTCGAAAGATTTGATTCTGTCGTAATCATGCGTGACAGCCACAATACCCACGCTCTCAGCAGAATTTGAAGCATGCTTTACCGTCTTAGATTTTGAGGCCATGAAGACTACTGCATCGGCTGCGTTACTTCTTCGTTGCACTTCTTTGAAATCGTTGAGGTCTGCTTGCGGTCGCTGCCAGTATTTCCACCATTCCTGCATGGCACCAGTATCCCACGGCCATTTTTGTATGTAAACCGTGTTGTCGCCCAACGATTGAATGTTGTCTTTGATATTTTTTTCCATAGAATCAACCAGCGTAAAAACAGTGATGATGGCCATAATGCCAATGGTAATGCCGAGCAACGAAAGGATGGTTCGTAGTTTGTTTGCCACCAACGCGTTCCAAGCCATTTTGATACTCTCGTTGAATAACTTTAAAAAGATAATCATTCGCTGTTGAAAACTTCGGTGGAAATGCCTTTGGGTTAAAGCTCAAAGGTAACTGAATTGTGCAAAAAAGGCTACCTTCGGCATGCTTGGAAAAAGCATCCAAAACCCCTGATTTTGTTGGAGTTGAGAGCTTTTTGGAAATGAATTTTCCAGCTTTATTATTTATCGAAATTTCTAATCGAACAGAGTGAGTAACAAGACTATCAAAAATGCACTAATCTCCGTTTTTCATAAGGAAGGATTGGAGCCTATTGTCAAGCAACTCGTCAAGCATGGCGTTAATATTTACTCCACTGGAGGCACACAAACCTATTTAGAGCAATTGGGTGCGGTCGTTCTTCCAGTTGAAGAACTCACGTCATATCCCTCCATTTTAGGTGGAAGAGTTAAAACGCTTCACCCGAAGGTGTTTGGCGGAATACTTGGTAGGAGAGAGGAGAAGGGCGATTTGTTACAATTGGAAGAATTTGATATTCCGGAAATTGACCTTGTCATTGTTGATCTTTATCCGTTTGAAGATACTGTTGCAAGCGATGCTTCTGAAACCGACATTATTGAAAAAATTGACATTGGAGGCATTTCTCTCATTCGCGCTGCGGCTAAGAATTTCAAAGATGTGGTTATTGTGCCGTCTAAGAATCAGTACACGGCTCTTTCAGCGCTATTGGAAGATGCGGCAGCAACCTCGTTGGAGCAACGTAAGCAATTCGCCACCGCTGCATTTGCGGTTTCATCGCATTACGACACTGCCATTCATGGCTACTTTGCAGGGAGTGGATTTGCGCATCAGGAAAGCGGAACAAAAGAGTTGCGATATGGTGAAAATCCACATCAGCAAGGCTTCTTTCATGGTGATATTTCAGCGCTTTTCGATCAGATTCACGGCAAGGAACTGAGCTATAATAATCTGTTGGACATTGATGCTGCGGTTAATCTGATTTCCGATTTTGACGATACAACCTTCGCTATTCTCAAACATAATAACGCCTGTGGATTGGCCAGTCGCCCAAAATTGGTTGATGCATGGAAAGCTGCCCTGGCAGGCGATCCTGTTTCTGCTTTTGGCGGAATTTTGATTACCAATGTTCGGGTAGACGAGGAAACGGCTGCAGAAATGCATGAGCTTTTCTTTGAGGTTGTAATTGCACCTTCATACAGTAAGAGTGCGTTAGCAATTCTTCAGAAGAAAAAGAACCGCGTGATTCTGATTCAGAAACCATGTGAATTTCCGAAACGACTGTTCCGGTCGTTACTTAATGGTGTGTTAGAGCAAGACAAGGATTTGAGTACTCAAGTTGCTTCTGATATGGACTCGGTAACCTATCGAAAACCAACAGAGACTGAGTTTGAAGATCTCGTTTTTGCTAATAAACTGGTAAAACACACAAAGTCAAACACTATTGTTCTTGCAAAGAATAAACAGTTGTTGGCAAGTGGTTGCGGTATGACATCGCGTGTTGATGCGCTCAAATTTGCTATTACCAAAGCAAAATCGTTTAACTTTGATTTGAACGGAGCGGTAATGGGTTCTGACGCATTTTTTCCTTTCCCCGATTGCGTGGAAATTGCACACAATGAAGGTGTAGATGTAGTAGTTCAGCCAGGCGGATCGATAAAAGATGGTCAGTCAATTGATTATTGCAACAATAATGGAATGGCCATGGTAGTTACTGGAGTAAGACATTTTAAACATTAAAGAATGGGGCTTTTCGACTACTTCAAACAGGAAATTGCAATTGACCTTGGTACGGCCAACACGTTGATTATTTATAACGACAAGGTGGTGGTTGATGAGCCATCTATTGTGGCCAGAGACATTCAAACAGGAAAAATTGTTGCCATTGGGAAGAAAGCCCAGCAAATGCATGGCAAAACGCACAAAAACATTGAAACTATTCGACCATTGAAAGATGGTGTGATTGCAGATTTTGAGGCTGCCGAGCAGATGATTAAGGGGTTTATTCAGATGATTAACCCAGGTCGTAGGTATTTTATTCCACCACAAATTAGAATGGTAATTTGTATCCCTTCGGGAATAACCGAAGTGGAAAAGCGTGCAGTTCGTGACTCGGCAGAACATGCTGGCGCCAAGGATGTACGATTGATTCAAGAACCAATGGCTGCGGCTATCGGAATCGGGATTGACGTAGAAGAGCCGATGGGGAACATGATTATCGACATTGGCGGTGGTACCAGCGAGATTGCGGTTATTGCCTTAGGCGGAATTGTTTGTGACCGATCTATACGAACAGCTGGAGATGATTTTACAGCCGACATAGAAGATTACATGCGCAGGCAGCACAACATTCTCATTGGAGAACGATCTGCCGAGCGCATCAAAATTGAGGTTGGTTCAGCTTTAACTGAGTTAGAAAACCCGCCATCAGACTATGCGGTTCACGGACGTGATTTGATGACCGGAATTCCGAAAGAGATTACTGTTTCCTATCAAGAGGTCGCCCATGCATTGGATAAATCCATCACCAAAATCGAAACAGCAATTCTGAACAACCTTGAGATGACCCCACCCGAACTTTCGGCCGATATTTACCGAACGGGCCTTTATTTGGCCGGTGGAGGTTCTATGCTTCGTGGTTTGGATAAGCGTATTTCTTTGAAAACAAAGCTCCCAGTTCATATTGCCGATGATCCGTTGAGAGCTGTTGCCCGTGGAACTGGAATTGCACTCAAAAATATAGACCGATTCCCATTCCTTATGCGGTAATGGAGTTGGTATGACAGATGAATTATGAAGAACATCCTGCTTTTTGTTTACAGGAATCATGTGTTCTTTGTGTTCTTGCTGCTTGAGCTCATTTGCTTTTCGTTAATCGTCCGAAATAACACGTTTCATCGGGGTAGTGTGCTCAGTTCCAGCAATCAGATGGTGGGTAATATCTACGACCTGAACAACGGAATCACAGAATACTTTAGGTTAAAATCTGTAAATGAAGACTTGGCGATTGAAAATGCCGCGTTGAGATCGTTACTGAACGAATCCAAATATATTTCCTCGTCAAGGGTTTATGGCATAACTGATTCTGTGAGCCGTCAGCACTACACCTATGTTCTGGCCAAGGTTATAAACAATTCAACAGATCGCAGAAGCAACTACCTAACCATCGACCGAGGTATTTTGCAAGGCGTGGAACCTGAAATGGCGGTAATTTCTTCCAACGGTATTGTCGGAATTGTAAAGGATGTTTCTAAGAATTTTGCTTCAGTCATTTCTGTATTGCATAAGAATTCTAGTATAAGTGCTAAACTGGCCGATACGGAATACATTGGTTCTCTTGTGTGGGACGGGCGCAACCCCAAATTAGCGCAGCTTATGGATATTCCAAATCACGTACAATTAGTCGAGGGAATGCTGATTCAGACATCAGGTTTTTCGGCTATGTTCCCAAGTGGAATCAAAATCGGAACGGTTCGTTCTTTTGAAACCGAGCAAGGCGATAATTTCTATTCGATTGAAGTTGATTTGCTCACGGATATGAGCTCTGTAAGCTTAGTTTATGTAGTGAATAATTTGATGCGATTGGAGCAAACAGAACTCGAAAAACAAGCGCAGACAGATGACGAGTGATTCATTGAAATACGTTTGGCAATTTGTATTGCTCTGCCTGCTTCAGGTGCTCATTTTCAATAACTTGAATTTGGGTGGCTACATTAATCCGTTTCCGTATATCTACCTTCTTGTCATTCTGCCCATTTCCATAGGACGAATTCCATTGCTATTTATTGGATTTTTTCTTGGTCTGGCCGTTGACGTGTTTTCAAACACAGGCGGCATCCATGCAGCGGCCAGTACGTTGATGGCGTTTTATCGTCCGTTATACCTAAAGGCACAATCGCCCCGTGAGGGCTACGAATTGGCAGCACTCCCACATTTGAAAACCTTCGGGTTTGCTTGGTTCGTTCCTTATGCGGTAATTTTAATTTTTATCCATCATGCCACATTGTTTTATCTAGAAATATTCCGCTTTACGGAATTCTTTCACACGCTCTTAAAGGTGGTATTGAGTTCAACCTTCACACTTTTCTTCATCCTTCTAGCAGAATATCTATTCGTTAGTAACAAGCGTAGGTAATGGCCGTGCAATCAAAACATACCGATCGTATGTACGTGATGATGGGCATTGTAATTCTAATTGCCATCACTTTTTTAGGGAGGCTCTTTTTTATTCAGGTGCTTGACGATTCTTATCGGCTTTCGGCAGAAAACAACGTGCTCCGATACCAAATAGAGTTTCCTGCTCGCGGATTGATTTATGACCGCAATGGCGAGTTGTTGGTTTACAACGAAGCCGCGTATGATTTGATGGTCATCCCTCGCCAGGCCAAAGACATCGATACAGCTTCTCTTTGTCAGATTCTGGATATGAGTCGTGAACAGTTCGTCAAAAAGATGAATGATGCGAAGGCTTATTCATGGCGCAAGGCTACCGTTTTCCAAAAACAAATTTCGGGAGTTACGTACGCAAATTTGCAAGAGAAGCTCTATCGCATGAATGGGTTTTTTGTGCAAAAACGAACGCTCAGAAAGTACCCTCAACCCATTGCTGCTCACTTGCTTGGATATGTAGGTGAAGCCAATCAAATGAAGCTTGAATCGGATAGTTATTACAAAAAAGGAGACTACGTTGGAATTAGCGGTTTAGAAAAATCGTACGAGAAGGAATTACGCGGAAGTAAGGGGATAAAAGTGGTGATGGTTGATGTTTTTAACCGGGAGAAAGGGGGTTACAAGGAAGGGAAATACGACACGTCAGCCGTTGCTGGAAAGAGCATTACATCCAGTATAGATACCAAGTTGCAAGCCTATGGCGAGAGTCTTATGCAGAACAAAACCGGAGCCATAGTAGCATTGGAACCAGCCACGGGCGAAATATTGGCCTTAATTAGCGGCCCAACTTTTGACCCAAACCTTTTAGTTGGACGAGTCCGATCTAAAAACTATAATCTCCTTTTAAAGGATACGATGAAACCGCTTTTCAACCGCGCGTTGATGAGCGAGCAGAATCCGCCTGGTTCTACGTTTAAATTGATTAATGCACTAATTGGACAGCAGGTCGGAGTCTTGAACGAGAACACAACCTACCGTTGCCCAAGAGGCTATATTTCTGGCAATTTCAGAATGGGTTGTCACAATCATCGCTCACCTTTAAACTTGCGCGAATCCATTCAACATTCATGTAACGCGTACTACGGAAACGTATTCAGAAACATCATCGATTACACAGGAAAACCATGGGAAGGATTTGAAATATGGCGTAATCACGTCATAAGTTTCGGGCTAGGAACCAAGTTCAATACAGATCTTCCTGTAGAATATTCTGGGAGTGTACCAACCGCCAAGTTTTACGATAAATATTATGGCGAGCACCGCTGGAAATCGCTTACAATCATCTC
>Ga0316208_1001558_pt1 | contig 21122 bp, 15 predicted proteins | sample 3monopyrite_MG_FD_204944 | JGI IMG/M metagenome (GOLD analysis project Ga0316208, IMG submission 204944) | Microbial mat bacterial communities from mineral coupon in-situ incubated in ocean water Damariscotta River, Maine, United States -... | ecosystem: Environmental > Aquatic > Marine >...
AACCAAACATTTCAGATAATGGCACAGTTGCTTTTACTGTTTTAGCTCCTGCTCTATCTCCCATATCACTTACTTGACCTCTTCTTCTATTTAAATCTCCAACAATATCACCCATGTTTTCTTCAGGTGTAATTACCTCAAGTTTCATAATAGGCTCCATGATTACTGCTTTTGCGGCTTTTGCAGCATTTTTAAATCCGAGCTTCGCAGCTAATTCAAACGATAATTGATCCGAATCGACATCATGATAAGATCCATCTTTCAATGTCACTTTCATAGAGTCCACTTCATAACCTGCCAATGGTCCATTTACCATTGCTTGCTTAAATCCTTTCTCTATAGAAGGGATAAATTCTTTAGGAACGTTACCACCTTTAATAATAGATTCGAATTGAAGACCTACTTCACCTTCGTCGGCTGGTTCAACAGTAAATACAATATCCGCAAACTTACCACGACCACCAGATTGTTTTTTATAAACTTCTCTATGATCTGCAGCTTGTGTAATAGCTTCTTTGTACTCAACTTGTGGTTGACCTTGGTTTACTTCTACTTTAAACTCTCGACGTAAACGATCAACAATTATATCTAAGTGAAGCTCACCCATTCCAGAAATAATAGTCTGTCCTGAAGCCTCATCTGTTCTTACTGTAAATGTTGGATCTTCTTCAGCTAATTTTGCTAAAGACATACCTAGCCTATCAACATCTGCCTTGGTTTTAGGCTCAACAGCAATACCAATTACTGGATCTGGGAAGTCCATAGATTCTAAAACTATAGGATGTTTTTCATCAGACATGGTATCGCCTGTTTTAATGTCTTTAAACCCTACTGCTGCTCCAATATCTCCTGCTTCAATAAAATCGATAGCATTTTGCTTGTTAGAGTGCATTTGGTAAATACGTGAGATACGTTCTTTTTTTCCTGAACGGTTATTCAAAATATATGAACCTGCATCTAAACGACCAGAATAAGCACGGAAGAATGCTAAACGTCCAACAAATGGATCGGTTGCAATTTTAAATGCTAAAGCAGCAAACGGCTCCTTAACATCTGGTTTACGAGTTTCTTCTTGATCAGTGTTTGGGTTAATTCCTACAATACCTTCTTTATCAGTTGGAGAAGGTAAATAACGGCATACAGCATCTAACAAGAATTGTACCCCTTTATTTTTAAATGCAGAACCACAAATCATTGGAATGATAGCCATATCCATTACAGCAGCTCTTAGTGCAGCATGCACTTCGTCTTCTGTAATAGAATCTTCATCTTCCATGAATTTTTCTAATAAATTCTCATCATAAGTTGCAACTTCTTCAATAAGTTTTGCTCTTAATTCAGCAGCTTCTGCTTTAAGTTCTTCAGGAATATCGATAACATCGAAAGTAGCTCCTTGTGTTTCATCATGCCAAACAATAGCACGGTTTTTCACTAAATCTACAATACCTTTAAAATCGGCTTCGTCTCCAATATTCATTACAATTGGCACAGCGTTTGACCCTAACATGTCTTTAACTTGTTGGCAAACTTCCATAAAGTTAGATCCTTGACGATCCATTTTATTTACGAAACCAATTCTTGGCACCTTGTAATTATCAGCTAGTCTCCAGTTAGTTTCAGATTGTGGCTCAACACCATCAACTGCACTAAATAAGAATACTAACCCATCAAGCACACGTAAAGAACGATTTACCTCTACGGTAAAATCTACGTGTCCTGGAGTATCAATAATATTAAAATGGTATCCTTTAGTGTCTTCAGTAGGTTTTCCATTTTCAATTGGAAATTCCCATGTACAAGTTGTTGCAGCAGAAGTAATTGTAATACCTCTTTCTTGCTCTTGCTCCATCCAATCCATTGTAGCAGCACCATCGTGCACTTCTCCAATTTTATGGGAAACACCTGTATAATAAAGGATACGTTCTGTTGTAGTAGTTTTTCCTGCATCTATGTGTGCAGCAATACCTATATTTCTTGTGAATTTTAAATCTCTTGCCATGTCTTAAAATCTAAAGTGAGAGAATGCTTTATTTGCTTCTGCCATTTTATGAGTATCTACTCTTTTCTTAACGGCTGCTCCTTCTTCTTTAGCTGCAGCTAAAACTTCTGCTGCTAATTTTTGAGCCATAGATTTTTCGTTTCTTTTTCTTGAATAGCTTATAAGCCATTTCATTGCTGTAGAAACTTTACGGTCTGGACGTATTTGCATTGGAATTTGAAATGTTGCACCACCTACTCTACGACTACGTACTTCTACGTGAGGCATAACGTTTGATAAAGCATCTTTCCATATTTCCAAAGCGGTTTTTTCTTCGTCTGTGTTCTTTTCTTCCACAATATCTATTGCGTCGTAGAAAATTTTAAAAGCTACTGACTTTTTACCATCCCACATCATCATGTTAACGAAACGAGTTACTAACTGGTCGTTAAATTTTGGGTCTGGTAAAAGCGGTCTTTTTTTTGCTGCTCTTTTTCTCATGTCTTCTTCTTAAAGTTTAAATTACTTCTTTGGGCGTTTTGCACCATACTTAGATCTACGTTGCGTTCTGCCTTCGACACCTGCAGTGTCTAAAGCTCCACGAACAATGTGATATCTAACTCCTGGCAAATCTTTTACCCTTCCACCTCTAACTAATACTATCGAGTGCTCTTGTAAATTGTGCCCTTCTCCTGGAATGTATGCGTTTACTTCGTTACCATTTGTTAACCTTACCCTTGCAACTTTACGCATTGCCGAGTTAGGTTTTTTTGGTGTTGTAGTATAAACACGTGTACAAACTCCACGTCTTTGAGGACAAGAATTTAAAGCAGCCGATTTACTCTTCTTAGTTATTTTGGCTCTTCCTTTTCTTACTAATTGTGAAATTGTTGGCATATTATTCTATAATATTATTTAAATACCCTCTTATAAGAGGGCTGCAAAGGTAGAAATTTATATGAATAATTCAAATCTTAAATAATTAATTTTCACTCTTCATTAAAAATTAATTTTCACTCTATATTATTTGATGTTTATTTCCGTTAGTTTTATACTCAAATTTAAGGCTTGAAAATTATTAGAATTGTTATTTTATGTTTCGTTTATGGCTTATTGCTTTGTAATAGTTTGTACTCACAAAATTTAAGCTTAGTTATTTCTGGAGAATCCGATAGTGAATCAAGAGTTATTGACTCTGTTGGGTATAAAAAAACATTTTCGAATTTTAAATCGTTGCAAGATGAAATTATGAGCCTTAAAGAGGGCTTACAAAAAATTGGTTTTATTGAAAATGATGTTTTAGAAACGAAAAAAGAAAACGACTCGACATACCACAGCAAAATACGATTAGGTAAAAAATATCACACCATATATATATACTACGAAAATAATATTGTTCCTGAAGATTTTTTGAAGTTGTTACCAGTGGACATAGAAAAGGAGTATTTTAAAACCAATATCAAAAATGTTGCTACAGTTCTATCTAAAATAAATTCCTACTTAGTTAACAATGGTTATCCCTTTTCTAGCGTAAAATTAAATTATTTAAACAACAGACATGATAGCAAAAATCTAGAAGCAAAATTAGTTACTAACACAAATACTGAAAGAACAATTGATGAAGTGATTGTTAAAGGTTATGAAAATTTCCCAAAATCATTTTTAAAACATTATCTAAAAATTAAACCCAACACAAGCTTAAACATAAATACCTTAAAAGAAAAAGCTAAAATTTTAAATTCATTACCATTTACAAATCTAGCTCGAGATCCAGAGATTTTATTTACAAAAGACTCTTCTACAATTTACTTATACCTTGAAAAGAGAAAAAGCAACACGTTTGATGGCTTTTTAGGGTTTGGAACTAATGAAACAACTGGCAAACTTGAATTTGATGGCTACTTAGATTTTGCCCTTACTAATAATTTAAATTATGGCGAATCCATTAACCTAATTTACAAGAGTGATGAAAATGAACAAAAAACGTTTAATGTAAACATTAAAGCACCATATATATTTAAATCCCCTTTAGGCATTCAAGTTAATCTTGAAATATTCAAGAAAGACTCAACGTTTACAACAGTTAGTCAATCTGGACATTTATTTTACCCAATAAACGATCAACAAATCATATCTGCTGGCTTCACTTCAATACAGTCAAATAATTTGCTAAACAGTATTTCAAATATTGAGGATTATAATTCTATATTCTACAATTTTCAATATCAAATTATTAAGTCACAGTACACTAATTTACTATTTCCTAGCAACTTTAATTTTGATGTTAAAATAGGCTTAGGAAATAGAAAAAATAATGGAAACAGGGTAAATCAGGCACTTTATGAAGTAAACGCTTACAAAATTTTTAATTTAAACATAAAAAACAACATTTTTTTGCGGGTGAAATCGCAAGGCGTTCAATCAAAAAATTATTTTACAAATGAATTACTACGTTTTGGAGGCATAAATAGCATTAGAGGTTTTGAAGAAAACACCCTTCTGGCTACATTATATGGCTTTATTAACTTAGAATACAGATATAATTTAAGCCCTTCAATATACATACATACTATTACAGATGCTGCTTACCTTAATAATAGTCTAGATAACTTAAACGAGAAATTATATGGATTTGGATTTGGATTGGGTGTTTTAACCAAAGCTGGTTTATTAAAACTTGTTTTTGCTAATGGCAAAACAGAGAATCAATCGTTAAAATTTTCCAATTCTAAAATTCATTTGAGTTTAAATGCTAAATTTTAATTCTGTTGATGTTTTATTGATTAGTTGTGAACTAAAAAATATTTAAGAAATAATTTAGAGGTCAGAAGTTAGCTACTGATTGTTTCTGATTAATAAATTTTATAAGCTTCAATCATTTTTATAGTCAAATTATAGAAGATTGTAGTTTTGTTTTGAGACCAGTTAATAGGTTGTTTTTAATCATTTTATGTTTTACAACATATATCCGTAACCCTATTTTTAAAAAGCTTTAATAGTTTCGTTAAATCTTTACAAGTTTTCTTATTGCTTATATCAAACTTAAATTTTTCAATGTAGCAGCTATTATTGAACCAATCTTATTAAAGTATAGATATTTGATGTTTTTTATTCGAAACACGCTTTTTAAAACCTTTTTTTTTTAAAAAATTAAAATTTTAGCAAAGAATAATTGTTTTATTAACTTTTTATTATGATTTTTGGCTTGACTAATTCAAATAAATTATAAAATGAAAACAAAGTTTAGTGGAATTTTAACGCTTTTACTAGCGTTTGTTGTGCAATTATCCTTTGCACAAGGAAAAACAATTTCGGGAACAGTTTCAGATCAATCTGGAATGCCTCTTCCTGGAGTTAATATTATTGTAAAAGGAACTACCAATGGTACACAAACTGATTTTGATGGTAATTATACTATCAACGTCAGCGAAGGTGCGGTTTTAACGTTTTCCTATGTTGGCCTTAAAACTGTCGAACGAACAGTTGGAGCTACAAATACAATTAATGTCACAATGGAAGAGGACGCAGCAGTACTTGATGAAGTTGTTGTCACGGCATTTGGTATTTCTAAAGAAAAAAAGGCACTTGGCTATGCTGTTAGTGTTGTTGGAGCTGAAGAAATAATACAAAAACCAGAAACTGATATTGCACGTCTTTTAAATGGTAAAATAAGTGGTGTTCAAATTACAGGTACTGGAGGCGCAGCAGGTAGTTCAACCAATATTGTTGTAAGGTCAAAAATATCTGTAACTGGTACTAACCAACCTCTATATATTGTAGATGGCATCCCTTTTGGAAGTGATACAGACGCCGCAGGAGATTTTACAGTCAGTACTGCAGGAAGTAGTAGATTTTTAGATCTAGATCCAAACAATATAGAAGAAATATCTGTTCTTAAAGGTTTAAGTGCTTCTACACTTTATGGTAATCAAGGACGTAACGGTGTTATATTAATTACTACTAAAAGTGGTACTGCTAAAGATACTGACAGAAAATTTGAGGTAGATTTTACTCAAACAACATATATTACAGAAATTTCTAACCTTCCTGAATTCCAAAACACTTACGGGCAAGGTGCTGATAATGTTTATAATGGTGGTTTTGTAGGGAATTGGGGAGCTCGATTTGACTCTATTGAAATGGTTCCTCACCCTTATGGTACTGGAAGGATTGATTATACTGAAATTTTTCCTGAATTGCAAATTATGATTCCTTATGAAGCTGCACCAAATAATGTGAGGGACTTCTTTAGAACAGGTGTAGGTTCTACAACATCAATTGGTGTAAGAAAAGGTGGTGAGAGCAGTTCGTTTAATATGAATTTCGGACTTACAAACGAAGATGGGTTTATTCCTGAAAATAGTATGCAGAGATTAAACTTTAGTGTTGGTGGTTCTGCAAAATTAGCTAACAACTTTACCTTTACTGGCTCTATTAGTTTCAATAAAACCGGTCTAAAAACACCTCCTATCTCTGCAGGAAATGGTGGTGGTTACTCCATTTATGAACGTTTACTTTATATACCTAGAAATGTTGATTTAGGCGCATATCCTTATGAGAATCCTTTTGATGGAAGTAGTACTTATTATAGAAGTGATTTAGAAAACCCTTATTGGCTATTAAATAATGCTGGAGACACTCAAGATATAAGAAGGGCTATAGTAAATTTTGGGCTTAACTACGCCTTTAATGATAACATAAATTTAAACTATAGATATGGTTATGACACTTATAATGATACTAGTGTAAGTTATATTAATAAAGGTGGTGTAACTAATGTGCGCGCACAAGACGGTTATTTAAGAGAAAGTAGTGCTATAAATGAGATTATAGATCATAACTTAACTTTAAACTTTAGCAACTATAAACTTACTGACAAAATTGGATTTAGTGCTTTGTTAGGTTTTAATGCAAGAAGTGATTCTTTTAATCGAGTAGCAGTTGCTAGCACAAATCAAATTGTATTTGGTGTTGTAAAAAACTGGAACTTCGAAGACCAACTCGGGTCTAGTTTTGAGTCCCTCGAAAACAATTTAGGATTGTATGGTCAATTAGAGTTTGATTATGATCAATATCTATTCTTATCTGTTACAGGAAGAAATGATTGGAACTCAACTTTGTTAAAAGACAATCAAAGCCTATTATATTCAGGAGCTACTCTTTCATTTATCCCAACTTCAGCTTTTGAAAACATTAAATCTGATACATTCCAGTATTTAAAATTTAGAGCAGGTTATGGTACTTCGGCTGGTTTCCCTAACCCTTACCTAGTAAATCAAGCATTAAACGCACAAGCCAACAGATTTACTGATGTAGGTGGTGGTGGAACTATTACAAATTCGTTATCTAGTTTCTTTCCAAATCCTAATTTAAAACCCGAACTTCATAGTGAAGTTGAATTAGGACTTGAAGCAACTCTATTTAATGGTTTTGTTAATTTAGATGCCTCAATATTTAAAAGAATTTCCAAAGATCAAATTTTATTTTCTAATCCTGCACCATCTACTGGGGCAAGCTCCAGCGTTATAAATGCAGGTAGAATTGATACTGAAGGTTTAGAACTGGAGATGACTTTTAACCCTTTTAGAAAAGGAGATTTTAATTGGAGTATAGTAAACAATTTCACAGCATATGAATCAATTGTTAAAGAATTACCAGAAGAAAGGATTTATATGGCTGGTTTTGGAAATTTAGGAAACTTTGCAATTGTAGGGCAGCCATTAGGTGTATTAGTTGGAGATTATATGGTAAGAGATGATGAAGGAAATACATTAATTAATCCAACTGATGGGAAAATTCTTATAAGCTCTGACCTAGGTCTTCCAGATGAAATTATAGGAGATCCTAATCCAGATTGGAATTGGACTATGATAAATAGTTTTAGCTATAAAAATTTAAATCTATCTTTTCAATTAGAATACCAACAAGGTGGAGATATTTATTCCACTACTGCGCAACTTTTACTTTTAAGAGGTGTTACTAGAGATACAGAACAGAGAGAAGGCCCTTATGTTATCCCTGGTGTACTTGCCGACCCTGCAACAGGTTCACCTCTATTGGATGGTAATGGAGATAAAATTAGAAATAATATACAAATAGGAGCAAACGATTTATATTTTATAAATCTATTAAATGCCGCTGGAAATAATGTTTACGATGCAACAAATTTAAGAATAAGAGATATTACTTTAAGCTATAACTTGCCTACTAAATTTTTAGATAAAACTCCATTTGGTTCTTTATCCATAGCTTTAAGCGGTCAAAATTTATGGTTTAAAGCATTTAATTTTCCAAAATATTTAAATTTTGATCCCGAAACTTTAAGTACAGGTGTAGGAAATGGAGCTGGAATAGATTTTATGACAGGACCATCATCAAAAAAATATTCTTTAAGTATAAAAGCAACTTTTTAAATTATTATAGTTATGAAAATATATAAAATATTTATTTTAATGTTCGTTCTGTTTTTGTCTTCTTGCGAGTCTTTACAATTAGATCTGCAAAATGACCCAAACAATCTTACATTAGATCAGTCATCCCCAGATTTTTTACTCAATGGAGTCCAAATTGATTTTAGAGATTTAATGAGTAGTTTTAACGGATCGACTCTTGGCGTAATGCGTTATCACAGCCAGTTTGGTACTTATGCTAATAGTGTTGATAATCTTACACTTAATGGAGTTTGGAGTACAGCGTATAGATTGAGATCTAATGTTGCTCTAATAAAAGACATTGCTGATTCCGATCCAAAATTCGCTAAACATTATGCAATAGCGAGAATTTTAGAAGCATATCTTTTTGCAACTTTTACAGATTTTGTTGGGGATATTCCTTTTGAACAAGCTAATAATCCTATAGATTTTCCTAATCCTGAAGTGAGTTTAGGCGAAGATATATATGACGCTTTATTCATTCAAATTGATGAGGCTATAGCATTACTTAATACTCCGAGTACAGAACCTGTTAATGACTTGTTCTTTGATAACGGAGATGTAACGAATTGGACAAAAGTAGCGAATACATTAAAATTCAAAATGTATTTAAACTTACGTTTAACAAACCCAACTGCTGCTACAAGTGGCATAACAAACTTAATAAATACTGCTAGTTTGATTGAAAGTGCTAATGATGATTTCCAATTTCAATATTCAAATTCCAGCTCTCCAGTAGAAAGTAGGCATCCTCTATTTAGAAGAGGCTATCTTCCAGGAGGAGCTACTGGTTATATGAGTAATGGGTATATGAACCTACTTATTAACGGTAAATCAAACCCTGATCCTAGACTTAGGTACTATATTTATAGACAAGCCGATAGAGATCCTGATGAGGTTAATAACGCAGAACTTCCGTGTTCAGTTAGTCCAAACCCTAATTTTGTTTACTGCTATTTGGGTAACTTTTATTGGGGACGTGATCATGCCTCTACTTCAGGAATTCCTGCAGATGGTATTTTAAGATCTGTTTACGGTATATATCCTGCTGGTGGTGCTTTTGATGATGATTCTGCAATCGAAGCTTCTCTAAATGAAGGGTTACAAGGTGCAGGTATTTTACCAATACTATCTTCTTCTTATATGAAGTTTATGCAAGCAGAAGCTGCTTTAATGTTAGGAACTCCAGGAAATGCAGCGAGCTTATTAGTAGATGGAATAACAAACTCAATGGATAAAGTTACGAACTTTGCTTCTGTTCCTGCAACTTTTGCAGCTACTCCTGCCGACATACAAACCTATATTAATGAGGTAAGTTTAGAATATACAAATGCAGCAGATAATGATGAAAGACTAAACATTATAATGAGAGAATACTATCTTGCTTCATTTGGATATGCTATTGAAGCATACAATGGTTACAGAAGAACTGGTTTTCCACAGTCATCAGCATTAGCAGGTTTCCCAATGCAAGACCCTGTTGAAATAACTACTGGTTTCCCTAGAAACTTTAGGTATGCAAGAGACGCTGTTCTTTCAAATACAAGTTTAGATGATAATACGGTATTTGATAAAGTGTTTTGGGATAATAATCCTGATGGATTTATAGAATAAAAAAATAACTTTAAAAATAGAAAAATGAAAAATACATTTAAAATATTCTTTCTAATCTTACTTATTACAATTGTAGGATGTACAGATGAATCAAAAGACCCGCTTCCTCAATTAGAAAAAGGAGGGTTTATTAGATTTGCTAATATTAGTCCGCCAAATACATTTGGAGATCCTCTAGGAATAGAATTTACCGGCGAAATTATCGATCCAAATAATAATGCTTCTAATTATTCATTATCATTAAAAGCAAATATTAATGGTCAAACTTATATTCAAGAAAACTTTATATCAATATCAAGTTTTCCTGCAACTTTATCATTTAATAGTCAAAGTATTGCTGATGGTCTAGGGGTTAACGTAAACACCTTAAACTTCACAAATACCTTTGATTTTATAGCAACAGTTACAAGAAATGATGGTACAGTATTTTATGGTATAGTACCTGAATTTGATCCTAATAATTTAACTGTTGGTATTGGTAATACTGAAGCCAATTTATCAACAGCTGGGTATAATGATGCTATGGCTTTTGGATTTCTCATTTCTTGTCCCGAATTTTCTATTGACGATTTAGTGGGCTCCTATAATGTTACTCAAAATAATCTTGTAGGTGGCTTAGGTCTTTCAGATCCTGATCCAACTAGAGAGGTAATTGCTGGTCCTGGTCCAAATCAAATAACAGTTGTTGGTGGTTCAGTAGGTTTTGCTGGAGGTGGTGACTTAATTGTAGATGTAGATACAGAAACAGGAGCATTAAGCCTAGGAGTAGATGGAAACGGATACGTTGGGTTGGCATTTCCTGCTAGCATAATAGGTTTTGCATCAGATTACGATGATTTTGCACCAGGAGGTTTGGCATTGCCTTGCATTCCTGCACCTACTTTGTATATGCCTTTTACATTAACATGCTGTGGTGGTGTATGGCCTCTTGGTTTAACTAAACAATAAAATTATGAAAAATATAAAATATTTAATTTTCTCTGTATCAGTATTAATAATGATGTCATCTTGCCAAAATGATAGAATAGACACATTTATAGATACTGAGGTCAAAACAGCAATAGTTGGTACACTTACTTTAGATAGAACATCGGCTGCACCATCAACACAAATTAGCTTTACATTCGATTTACCTCAAAGTTTTTCAACTGGGGCAACTGTAGAAGTTCGTGCTAAAACATTTAATTTAGCTCAAACAATTGCGTATGTAACACTTCCTGCAGGATCTTCCTCTGGAAGTGGTACTATTGAAATGCCTGGGGATAATGAAGATAGTACCGATTTTTTTGGTATTGATGGATATGCTACAGTTGAGTTGACCGGTGTTGCTTTAGATGAAGGTACAGATGATCCATTTGTGCTTACATCTGAGCCCATAACTATAAAATCTTTAAATTATCACCCAACCTATATGTCTTCACCAAACCTTGTTCCTGGGTCTTTACAGATTCTTTTTGATTGGGCAGGACCTTACGCTGGTAGTAGTGCCCCAGGAAATGATTTAGATATGTATGTCTTTGATTCTAATTTTGATCAATTTGAAACTGCAGAATCAGGAGATAGATATGAAGGTGATTTCTTTAATGCTACTCATCCTGATGGTGATTATTTTGTAGCAATTGGCTTCTATTCAGTTGAAGGTAGTGATATACCTTATAATTTAACTTTTACACATCCCGATGGTACTGTTGATTTTTATGAAGGTGTTTTTACTGATACTGGAAATTTATCTTTTGAGTATCCTATAATTAATATTACAAAAACAACTGATGGAAATGGAGATGCTGTTTATACAACTTCTTTACCTAATTAGAGTTTTTTTTAAAATGTTTTAATAAAATGACCACCTCATTAGAGGTGGTTTTTTTATACATTTGCTTTATGCAAAAAGAAACCAAAATATATGGTATTAGAGCTGTTATTGAAGCAATAAATTCTGGTGAAACCATAGATAAAGTTTTTGTCCAAAAAGGACTGAAAGGAGAACTTTTTTTGTAGCTTGACAAATTACTCCGTAAGCAATCAATTAACACATCGTATGTGCCAATTGAAAAACTAAACAGGCTTTCCAAAAATAACCATCAAGGTGTTGTGGCTCAAATTTCACCAATTGAATTTCATGATTTAGAGCATCTAATTTTAAAAACCCTTGAATTTGGTAAAACACCTTTATTTTTACTTTTAGATCAAAATACAACGGGTTCAGTAAACAACTTATATTCCTGTTTTTACAAATGCACAAGGAGTTTAAAAAGTTGAACTTTAACGCTATTGCTAGTGTTTGTTGTGCAAATATCCTTTGCACAAGAGAAAACAATTTCAGGAACAATTTCGGATCAATCTGGAATGCCACTTCCTGGAGTTAATATTATTTTAAAAGGAACAACAACTGGAACCCAATCTGATTTTGATGGTAATTATAGCATCAATGCTAGTGTGGGAGACGTTTTAACTTTTACTTACTTAGGGCTTGTAACTCAAGAAATAACAGTTGGAGCATCTAATACAATCAATGTAACAATGACAGAAGATATATCTGTTCTTGATGAGGTTGTTGTTGTTGGTTTTGGAACTCAAAGTAAAAGAAAATTAACCGATAATGTCGTCAATATCAAATCTACTGACATTGCCAATGTACCAAATCCAAGTGTAATTAATAACATCGCAGGTAAAGCTGCAGGTGTTCAAGTAAGTCAGGGAAATGGTAAAGTTGAGGCTGGTTTAAATGTAAGAATAAGAGGACAGTCAAGTATTAGCGCAGGTACTCAACCTCTATATGTATTGGACGGGATTCCTTTAATCAATGTAGATGAGTCAAACAATGGAGCGCCAACAAACCCATTGTTAACGTTAAGTCCAAATGAAATTGAGTCTATCGACATCTTAAAAGATGCATCTTCAGCGGCAATTTATGGTGCAAGAGGAGCAAATGGTGTTGTAATCATTACCACCAAAAAGGGAAAAGAAGGAAAAGCAAAATTTTCAGTGAACTTATCTAATGGTGTTAGTTCTAGAGCAAACTCAAGAGATTGGTTAAATGCAGCTCAATATATTGAGTTGTATACAGAAGCAGCAGTAAACTCGACAGCTTTATTAGCATCTTTTGGGATTGCTGATCCAATTGCATTTGTAGAAGGTAGATTTGATCGTTATGCAAATGGAACTGATTGGAGAAATCTAGCAGTTGATACTGATTGGGAAGATTTAGCTTTAAGAGATGGATATACAAGAGATGCAGACTTCTCTGTTTCGGGAGGTAATGCAACAACTACTTACTTCTTCTCGGGAGCATACAATGATACAAAAGGTATTGTACAAGGAAATAATTTAGATAGAATATCGGTTAGAATGAATATTCAACATAAACTTTCTGACAAGTTTAATACTGGAATGAATATGAACTATTCTAGAGTTGATATTGATAGAATTGCAAATGATAATGCCTTTGTAACTCCATTACAAGCCATTGCACAGCCAGCGATCTCTCCAGCCTTTTTAGACAATGGAGATCCTAACCCAAATACATTGTATCCTAACTTCTTATTGCAAGATAAGAATGCATTCTACAATACAATCATTAGAAGAGTAACAGGTAGAGTTTTTGCAAATTATACAATCATTGATGGATTAACGGTCAATACTGATTTTGGTTATGACTTATACGGTCAAACAGAGGATTCATTTACAGGTAGATTGGCACCATTCCAATCCACCAATGGAGAAGCATTTGCTTCCAATGTAAATTCAGAAAGTTATAACTTTAGCAACTATATTAGTTATGATGTCAAACTACCACAAGACCATGACTTAAATGTTGTTGTGGGTACAGAATTTAACAGGGCTAAAAGAAGGTTTACAAGTGTAACAGGAATTCAGTTCCCAACGGATGATTTTCAAACCATCAATAGTGCAGCGGAAATTACTGCGGGATCAGGAAGCTTAACTGAATACTCTTTTGTATCGTATTTTGCAAGAGCTACGTATTCATATAAAGACAAATATCTTTTCAAAGCGAGTGTTAGACGTGATGGTTCTTCTCGTTTTGGTAAAAACTCTCAGTTTGGTACATTCACCGCCTTCTCTGGAGGTTGGATCTTATCAGAAGAAGATTTTTTAAGGGATTCTGAAACTATTAGTTTTTTGAAATTGAGAGCAAGTTATGGTGAAGTTGGAAATGCCGAAATTGGAAATTTTGCTGCTTTAGGATTGTTCCAAGGAGTTTCTTATAACCAAAGACCTGGAATTGCTCCAACGCAACCTGGAAATAGTCAATTGTCTTGGGAATCATCTCAACAAACAGACGTAGGAGTTGAGTTTGGGTTATTCGACAGTAGAATTACTGGAGAATTAGCTTACTACAATAAGGATACTGATGGTCTTCTTTTTGCATCTCCACTACCTGGGAGTTCTGGTGCCTCAAGTATTAACCAAAACATTGGTAGATTAAAGAGTAAAGGGATTGAATTCTCATTCCAAACGAAGAATATCGTAACAAAAGATTTGGAATGGACAACCAATTTTAACATTGGTCAGAATGACAATAATATAGTTTCGTTGCCAGATGGAAATGATGTGATTACTGGAAGAAACATCTTAAGAGAAGGAGAAGTAGCCAATGCGTTCTATTTAATCGAGTATGCTGGAGTAGATCCTGCAAATGGAGATGCTTTGTATAATTTGAATGACGGTTCAGGAGGTACAACTACCAATCCAAATTCTGCAGAAAGAATTATCGCAGGTAATCCATTCCCAGAATGGATTGGAGGCCTTACGAATACGATAAGATATAAAAACATTGATTTTAGTTTTACCCTGCAAGGAGAATTTGGAGCTAGTATCTATAATGGCGGTGGACGTTTCCAGTCTGCAAATGCTGATTTCTTCGATAACCAGTCTACAGATCAGTTAAGAAGATGGCAGAATCCAGGTGATATTACAGATGTTCCTCAAGCTAGATTATTTGGTGGTAATGGGACTGCTAACTCGACCAGATATCTTGAAAGTGGTGATTTTATCAGACTTCGAAATATCACTTTAGGATATACTTTGCCTGATGATGTTCTTAACAAAATGGGTTTTAGTAATGTTAGAGTATATTTGAGTGGGTTTAATTTGTTAACATTCACTAATTATGATGGATATGATCCAGAATCTAGAGCTGATTCAGGTGGAATAGGGCAAGTTTTTTATTCTGCACCAGCAGCTAAGACAGTCGCATTGGGATTGAACTTAACATTCTAATTTAAAAAAAAATAAAATGAAAAAAGTATATTTATTTATAGTGTTAATAGTTTTTGTCTTCGTAGGTTGCGAAGATCAATTGAATCTTGAACCAGCTCAAAGTATTTCTGTTGAAACTGCATTGTCTAGTGAAGAAAATATTAGGAATATCTTAATTGGAGCATATGATGAAGCAGGTCAAGCAGCTACTTTTGGAGGAAGAACTCACATTATTGCTGATTTATTAGGAACAGATGATCAAGTCTCATGGAATGGAACGTTCTTCGATCCAAGAGAGTTTTTTACAAAAAGCATCTTAATTGATAACGGATTTGTAGGTGGTCATTGGAATAACTCCTATGAGGTGATCAATCAAGTAAATATCGTAATTGATAACTTAGATATTATAACTAGTAGTACAGCTGAAAAAGACCGAATTGAAGGTGAAGCAAAATTCTTACGAGCTTTGACTTATTTTGATTTAGTAAGATTGTTTGCGCAGCAATATCAAGTTGGAGGGGGGAATACACAATTAGGAGTTCCTCTACGTTTAACTGGTATTATTGATTACAGTAATGCGTTAAGCATTGCTCGTAGTAATGTTGAAGAAGTTTATACGCAAATTTTGAATGACCTTGCAGATGCAGTTGCAAAATTACCTGCTTCTAACGATTTCTTTGCGGATCAATATGCGGCTAGAGCTCTGCAAGCAAGAGTATATTTCCAACAAGGAAACTATGCTGATGCTAGAGATGCTGCAAATGATGTTTTAACAAATAGTGGTCATAGTTTAGCACCTACATTTGCGGGTGCTTTTAATAATGATGTAGATAGTGTAGAAGATGTTTTTGCTTTTCAAGTAACATCTCAGACAGGTACAAATCAATTAATCACTTTCTATGCCTCTGAAGGAAATGGAGGAAGAGGAGGAGATATTGGTTTAGAGGCTGGATATTTAGGATTATTTGATGATCCAGCAAATGATGTAAGAGCTTCTTTTAACTATGTAAGCCCAAATAATGGTGAAACTCTCACATCTAAGTATACAAATCAGTTTGGAAATGTACCAGTATTGAGAGCTGGAGAAATGCACCTAATTCGTGCTGAATCTAATTTTAGAGAAGGGACTTTTGTTGGTTTGGATCCTTTAGTGGAAGTTAATATATTGAGAGGCAGATCAAGTGCTACTAGTTTAGGAGCTTTAACTCTTGATTTATTATTCAACGAAAGACAGTTAGAATTAGCTTTTGAAGGACACTTAATCCACGATTATAAAAGAACACAAAGAACAGTTGGAACATTGCCTTTTAATAGCAATTCTTTGGTATTGCCAATTCCTCAATCAGAATTGGATACAAATGAATTGATTGAGCAAAATGCAGGATATTAATCTTGTCTTCTTAAATGAATAGTTAAAAAAATCGTCTAAAATTATTTTTTAGACGATTTTTTTATTTGAATTTGTTTACAGATTTTGAGTTTACTTTTATTTGTTTAAAAGAGGATAAGTTACCCTAAGTTATAACAGAGATCTTTTTAAAGTTATGTGCCAATGTTATCAGCCCTATTTCTACAGTTTCTTTATCAATTCCAATTATTACAAACACTTAAAGCTCATATTGGGCTTAACATTTTCGTATTTTTAAATATTCGTGTTACACTTATTGTTTGAACTTAGATAAAAATAAAATCTACTTTATGTATATAAATTCTCTTTACTCTATTTTAAAAAGATTCAAAATTAATATCCAAAAAATAAATTATAAAATTAAGTTACTTCAATCTAGGAGCTATTTTGGTTTATGTTTATATTTGATATATGCAAAAAGAAACCAAAATATTTGGTATTAGAGCTGTTATTGAAGCCATAAATTCAGGTGAAACCATAGATAAAGTTTTTGTCCAAAAAGGACTGAAAGGAGAACTTTTTTTAGAGCTTGACAAATTACTCCGTCGGCACTCAATTAACACATCGTATGTTCCAATTGAAAAAATAAACAGACTTTCCAAAAATAACCATCAAGGGGTTGTGGCTCAAATTTCACCAATTGAATTTCATGATTTGGAGCATCTAGTTTTAAACGTTATTGAATCTGGTAAAACACCTTTGTTCTTATTGTTAGACCAAATAAGTGATGTTCGAAATTTTGGTGCGATTATACGTACCGCAGAGTGTACAGAAGTTGATGGTATTATCATTCAAAAAAAAGGTGGTGCACCAATTAATGGAGATACTGTAAAAACCAGTACTGGCGCAGTTTTTAACGTACCTATCTGTAAAGTAAATCATATAAAAGATGCTATGTTCCATTTACAGGCATCAGGTATTAAAGTTATTGCAGCAACCGAGAAAACTGAGGACACCGTTTACGATGTATCATTTACCGAACCTTGTGCATTAATAATGGGGTCAGAAGGAAAAGGGATTTCTCCTTCAATATTAAAATTAGCCGATAATAAAGCAAAATTGCCAATGTTTGGTGAAATTGGCTCTCTTAATGTTTCCGTAGCTTGTGGAGCTTTTCTTTATGAAATAGTAAGACAAAGACGTTAATCCTCCTTATTTCTTTTAAACTGATATGTAATTTTTATCTTAGTGGACTTCCCTTCTATTGTCTCGGTTTTATCTTCAATATGCTCAATAAAATTTCCATTTTCATCAAAATGTTTTAGAAAAGGGTCTTCTTCTTCATTATAATCATCTTGCTCCCAAGCATATTTTTTTGGTTTAGCTATAGATTTCTTAAAAAAGAAAGCAAATACTAATCCTACTATAAGTCCTGATAAATGACCTTCCCAGGAAATCCCATCTTTAATTGGAAAAACATACCAAATCATGCTACCGTAAAGAAAAACTATTAATAGTGATAAGGCAATTAATCTATAATGTTTTGCAAAAATACCCTTAAATAAGGTAAAACTCATTAATACATATATTAAACCACTCGCGCCAATGTGGTAGGCAGGTCTTCCAATTCCCCATGTTAAAAATCCTGAAAGAAGAATGCCATAAATAATGACCTTCCAAGCTATGGCTCTATAGAAATAAAACAAGCTTACAGAAAGTACAAATAAAGGGATAGTGTTATGGTATAAATGCTTAATATCTCCATGAATCAATGGACTTAAAACTATACCTTTCAATCCTTTTAATGTTCTTGGATAGACCCCTAAATTTTTAAAATCGTATCCAAACTTAACTTCAAACCAAAATATAATCCAAATAATAAGAATAAACATTATTGGATATCCTATTACTCCAGTTGAAAACTTAAATTGATCTTGATTACTCATTTCCCTAAAATTATATAAAAGTTTGCAAATAGCTAACCAATAACAATTATTATGATAAATTGTCATAAACATTACTAATTTCAATAATTAATTCTTTTGATTTATTTTAAAATATTACAAAAGTTTTAATGATGTTGAATTTTAGATTTCAAAAGAATTTACCTTAATTTTACACTATGAATGAGCCTTTAGCAGAACGCTTACGCCCAAAATTTTTAAGTGCTTTTTTAAGCCAATCGCATTTGGTAGGTCCAAATGGTACATTAACCCAACATATTAAGCAAGGATTAATCCCTTCTATGATTTTTTGGGGACCACCTGGAACTGGAAAAACCACTTTAGCTCATATTATTGCAAATACATCAAAACGTCCATTTTATGCCTTAAGCGCTATAAACTCCGGAGTTAAAGACGTACGTGATGTTATTGAAAAAGCAAAACAAAGTGGCGGTTTGTTTACTACTAAAAATCCAATTTTGTTTATTGATGAGATACATCGCTTTAGTAAGTCTCAACAAGATTCTTTATTACAAGCTGTAGAAAAAGGATGGATAACCCTTATTGGAGCGACAACCGAAAATCCTAGTTTTGAAGTTATTTCTGCACTACTTTCCCGTTGTCAAGTTTATATTTTAAACGCCTTTGATAAAAACGATTTAGAAGCGCTTTTAAAACGTGCAATTGAAAAAGATGACATTATCTCTAAAAAGAACATAAAACTCGACGAAACGGAAGCAATTTTACGACTTTCTGGTGGGGATGCAAGAAAATTGTTGAACATTTTTGAGTTAATTGTAAATTCTTACGATTCTGATGATATAACGATTACTAATGAGGCTGTTCTTAAAAAAATTCAGAATAGCACAGTGCGTTATGATAAAACAGGTGAACAGCATTACGATATTATTTCGGCATTTATAAAATCAATTCGTGGTAGCGACCCAAATGCTGCTGTGTATTGGTTAGCTAGAATGATTGAAGGTGGTGAAGATGTAAAGTTTATAGCACGTCGATTACTAATTCTTGCCAGTGAAGATATTGGTAATGCAAATCCTACTGCTTTGGTTATTGCCAATAGTACGTTCCAATCGGTTGCAGCAATTGGTTATCCTGAATCTAGAATTATTTTAAGCCAATGTGCAACGTATTTAGCATGTTCTCCAAAAAGTAATACTTCGTATCAAGCTATTAAAGATGCACAACAACTGGTTAAAGATACTGGTAATTTAAGTGTACCCTTGTCTATTCGTAATGCACCAACAAAATTAATGAAAGAATTAGGTTATGGTAATAATTATAAATATGCACATAACCATGAAAACAATTTTGCTATTCTTGAATTTTTACCAGATGACATAAAAAACACAAAGTTCTATAATCCTGGAGATAATCCTCGTGAAAATGGATTGCGTGAATTTTTAAAAACCCGATGGAAAGATAAGTATGATTATTAGATTAAATATTAAAATTTAATATCAATAATTTTTGTTATTATAGACTTGCCATTACTCTCTGCTTGGTACCAAAAACCATCTTCTTTATAAACTATGGCATCCTTACCTTTAACAATATATGTATCTTGTTTTAGTGTAGATAATAAAATCATAACTACTTTTGGTGTTGAATCTACAACTTGAAATCCAGTATCTGTTTTTTGAGCATATAAGGTATTTGATAGGGTTTCTTTTTGTTGATTTTGTACTTTTGATTTAATTGGAACTACTTTCTTTTCTACACTTTTACTCCCTACTTTGGGTGTAATAGTTGCCTTAGATATAATAGCCTTTTTTTCTTTTAAGGTTTTAATCTCTTGCTTTAATTTTACTATTTCTTGGTTTTGCTCAATGTTTGATTTATTACCTTCAGCAATAATACTATCATTTGGTTTATATTGATATTTATTCTCTTCAAATGATTTAAAAGCATCTCTCAATGCTAGATTGTAGGCTTTTTTATAATCTTTTTCTTTAGTTTCACCAACTTGAGATGTAAAAATAATTTCATTTTTACAATCTCTCAATTCAACGGTCAACTTTGTTTTAAACATTCCACTAGTATCCAACACATTAGATTTAAGAGCCAAACAATTATTATTAGATAAATCTACAGGAAAATTTTCGCTCTCCATTAAAGCAATAAACCCGTATTTTTTAAACAAAAATTTGGTTAAGGAATTTAATTGATATTGATCACTACCTTTTAAAAAATCATAACTGCTTGGAACAATTACATACTTATAATCATTAAGTTTTTTTTGAGCTAATGTTGATGTAACGCTTCCAAGTGCTATTAATAGTATCAGTAATTTTTTCATTTTGCTTGTAAATTAATCCATTAAGGTAAAGATATCATTTGTAATTATAAAAATTGTTTCAAATCCATGAGGTTATCAACATGTTTTACTTCTCCATTTAAATTTTCGTTATGGTAATTAAAACAAATAGCATCTAGGCCAACATCTAAAGCTCCTAAAATATCAGCTTCAAGGTTATCTCCAATCATAATACTGTTTGTAGTATTGGCTTTTGCTAAATCAAGTGCATGATTAAATATTTTTGGATTAGGTTTTTTGACGCCTACCATTT
>Ga0316208_1001560_pt1 | contig 21088 bp, 21 predicted proteins | sample 3monopyrite_MG_FD_204944 | JGI IMG/M metagenome (GOLD analysis project Ga0316208, IMG submission 204944) | Microbial mat bacterial communities from mineral coupon in-situ incubated in ocean water Damariscotta River, Maine, United States -... | ecosystem: Environmental > Aquatic > Marine >...
TCAAGCGGCTCCCCGCTGAAACCCCCGGTGTCCTCGACCCGGCGCAGATACCGCCCCCAGTAGTGACCCCCGTTGCGAGTGCCGGAGTGCTCCACTTGCGCGACAAGGCGGTAGCGGGGCCCAGCGGGGCGGTCGGTCCCGTCGTCGCGGCCAGGAAACACGAAGCTCTCGGGAAACCAGTGGGCGGCCCGCTTGTTTCCCCAGCAGTTGAACGCGACGACGATGATCTCGGCCGCCGCCGACAGCTGATAGAGCCGCCACGCGGGCGCCCGGTTGCCGTACTCGGGCAGAGCCGGGCAGTCATCGATCATCTCAACGTGTCGCCGGAGATAGCCCGCGAAGCTTCCCGGGTCCTCCGCGGAGGTGATCGGGTCGTGGGCGGCCAGCCCAAACAGCTCCTGCACGGTGATGTCCTGCTCCACCGGAGTCCCAAGGAGCGTGTAGTTCGCGTCGTAGAGGCCGGCTCGCTGGGTCGCGATAAAGGGCTTCAGGAGGGGGTTTGAGCGGTCCGCTCGGCCGGCCGCGCGAGTCTCGTGCTCGTCGTCGCGCCACGCCGCCTGCAGCAGCAGAACCAGCCCCTCGTGGGCGCACTGGTTTCCCATTCCGCTTTGGCCAAGGACTTCTCCCCCGTCGGCGCGCTTGGCCGCGGCGGCCTGAAGCGCGGCCGCGACCCGGGTGCCCGCCTCCGCGTCAAACGTCTCGGGAACAAGCGCCTCCACCAGCGCGCGGCCCACCGGGGTGAGCCGGGGCTCATGGGGGGCGGCCCGCAGCCGAAGCGCGATGTCGCGGAGCGAGGTGCAGGACGCGAGCGCCTGCAAAAGCGAGTTCAGATAGCAGATGCTTCCGGAGTTGTTCAGCCCGGCGGCGAGAGCCGCGCGCTCGGGGTTGTATGGCGCAAAGTCGGACATCGCGAGATACTACCGGCCCGGGCGCTTCAAACAAAAAGTCGACCCGAGGCGAGACCTAGAGGGCGGGCTATGTTGCCCGGGCCCGGGCCGGAGCGCGCCGGGGAGTCCCGAACGCGCCGGGAACCTCGTACTTCTTGGCGAGAAGCGGCCTACACTTTTCCAGACAGCGAAGAGCGCGCCGATACAGGGGGTGGTACCGAAGATACCCGAAATTGAGACGCTCCAGGACTTGGCTGAGCGGTATCGCGCGGTCGTACTGCTTGGCGATGCAGACCACTCCCATCAGCCGCACGCGGTCGGGGTCCGTGGACTGAATGGCAAACTCGTGGGCCTCGGCGAAATTGCCCTTCGAACAGGCGCGTGCAAAACCCAGAACTCGGGCCGTTTCCCGTTGCACGCCCGTCAGCCGGACGTTTGAACACAGGCGCACCATCGTGGATATGTTTGACCCGGCGCATTCAAAAAGGAACGTCACTCGGCTGCGCTCTTGGGCCCCGGGATCAGCGCGGGATTGATGTCCCGAATTTTTGCCACCAATCGGCCGTAGCGCGGCAAGTGGCTCAGGGCAGAAATGGGCTTGTACTCCAGCAGCTCGGCGAGCGGGTGGGGATCTCCCTCATCGGCCGCGTCTTCCAACCCGTCGAACCAGGCGCGGTCGGGGTCTTCGGTCATGGCGGCGACCCGCTCAGCAAGTTGGGGACTGAAGTTCTCCATCAAATAACTGGCGGCGAAGCGCAACAGCTGCTCTCGGACACACGCGTCAATGTTTGGGTCCTCCATGGCCGCCTCCCAGTCCAGGTACGGAGCCAGAGCCCTAGCGTGAAAGTCTGTTGGACACTTGATGATGATGGCCGCGGCGATCTGCTGGTCGGCGGTCGGTCGGTGAGCCATCGTGAAAGCTGGCGAAGCAATACTGGTCCGAGCAATTCAAATAGTGAAGTCATAAAATGTGAGCGTGAGCCCGGCAGAGTCAGGGGCTGCCATTTTGTTGCGCATCAGGGATAGACAATAGAACTCATGTTTTACTCCCATTAAAAGGTAAACCGGATACATACTTTTGGAAGGTTAGTGTGGGTGTACATATAGAGGTTTCATCCAAACTAACGATTACGCGCGTACTTGGACCTTCCAAATAGTTGCGTGTATATTTCCACAGTGGGTTAGACCTACCAAACTTGTGTATACTCACCCTTGGAAGGTTCGTATGACAGACCGTACGTGCGAGAAATGCCAAAAGAAGTTCTCTATCCCCGCCAAGCTCAGACGACACCGTTTGCGCAAGACTCCCTGCGCTCCTGTAGTGGAACAAGCGGCGATCGTTCCCGTGGACGCTCCAGTGGGCACCAAACCTAAAGTAGCCTGCCCCCACTGCAACCGCTTGTATGCTTCGCACCCCTCAATGCGGCACCATCTGCTTCATAAGTGCAAAGCAGCCCCCACACAGAACACTATTGCCCGTCTTCACAAGCAGGTCACAGAACTGCAGGCGCAGATGGCAGATATGAAAGTTTCTCTTGATGAGGTTCGAGCTCAACTTGCCAACAACTGAACCGCCAAGAAAGTCACAGATTTTTGAAAGTTATTCTCACAATATTGGGAGGGTGTGTCGGAGGGAACAAAATCCTCCATGGATCTAGGTGAAGGCTATTTGGCGTTGCGATAGTATATACCACCAAACCGTGTCGGAGGATTTTGTTACCTCCATTTAGGTCGTTCTTGGTATAATTACCATAATTGTGTGAGTAGAGGTGCTATAACAGAGGGAACAAAATCCTCTATATGAAGGATTTTGTTCCCTATTAAAGGAACATAATCCTTCATATAGAGGATTTTGTTCCCTCACTGGTGATGGACCGTACGTGCGCAAAATGCGGAAAGGTGTTCAAGAAACCGTGTTTACTGAAACGGCACGATAAGCGCAAAACACCGTGTGCTCCTGTTGTTTTGCGTGAAGACTTACCAGACGAAGCCCTGGGAGACCCTGAATTGGACAGAAAGATATGTGACAACTGTGGACGAATGTTCGCTTCGAACGGGGCAATGCGCCATCATGCGCGGACAGCCTGTCAGCTTGCTGGGGACGGGGTCGTTAAAACAGTTGCCCGGCTTCAGAAACAAAACACCGAAATAAAGAAGGAGCTGGCTGAGCTGAAGACCGCCGTCGCCGCGCCGGCCACCAACTATGTCTCGATCACCCTCATCCTGAACAATTTTGCGGAGGAGGACACTGAGCACCTCACCGACAGCGACATCCGCGCGATTCTCAATTCGTGTGTGGACAACCCGAACTACCGCACGGCTGATGCCGCCCACGCGATTGTCGCGGCCCTGGGCGAGGCGATCTTCGCGAACCCCGCCTGCGAAGAAAACTACACCGCGTGTCTTGTGAGCCGCAAAACGGACCGAGCGTGCATATTTCGCGACGAGGAGTGGAAAATGGGTCCCGCCGCGATTCTTCAGCGGAACATGGCGTCCAGGATCGTGGACTACTACCAAAAACGACAGTTCACCACGTGGCGCAAGTTCGACCAGGTAACTGACTACTTCGTCCACAACCGCGAAGAGATCCTCACGAACAACCAGCTTCGCCAGGTGCTTCTGCGCACGGGAAAGCTGCTCCAAGAGCGGGACCCAAAAATGATGGAAGAGCTGCTCCGAAACTTCAAGTCCGCCATGAAAAAGGGGACCACTTCCCCGTGAACTTTTGGTTGGACGGTGCCCACGAAAGTATACACCAATATGGAGGCTAGCAGTATTTTGATTGCGGTGTTGGTCATCATCATTATTGGCATCGCTCTTTACATGTGGTTTGGGTCGCCAAAAATTGGGCGGTCGGTCGTCGAAGGAGGCCCATCATTTGTGACCAGCGCTCTCACGGAGCCCCGGGAAACCGCGAAATTTATTCTCGCGCATTATGATCCCCGGTCATACCGCTAGGCTCCCCTCCTAACGGCCAGGTTCGTCAATGAGCCGAATGCCCCGGAGCACGAGAGAGATTCCCCGCTGCCGGCCAAAGCCGGGGACCTGCATGCTGTAGGGCTTGGCCCGGACGATCGCGGCGACTCGGCGGCCAAGAAGAGCGTCGACGTGCCGCTTCATTGGCTCCTTGGCCGCGCCGGACGGCCAGACAAAGTGGAGCCGCGCGATTGCGCCGGTGCGCCCCTGCTCTACCCCCCGCAAAATGTAGTACGGCAGCCGGCAGTGGTCCCGCGGGGGGACCCGGGACTTGAGCAGGTGGAGGGTGCCCTCGTTTTCGCTAAATATACAGCCTACCGCGCGCCCGTAGGTGTCGATTTCGACAAGGCCAACCGTGATCTCAAAGTCGGTGCCGCTCGCCCGCGGCGCGCCCACGATCGCGTCGAGCCCGGGCGGAACGTCGTCCGCGCGAGTCCGAGCCATATACCGTGCATCCCCACTCCAACTGCTTTTTGGTCGCCAAAAACGAGCGCGGCCTACTCGAGACCTTGGCCACACGCGCGTTCGATTTGAGGATCCTCGCCTGGGGCGGAAGTCGCCGTCATTGACTCAAGAGCGGGGCCGGTTTTGCTGGCTTCTTTGGCGACGGGCCACGGGACTTCACCAGCCGAAAACTCAAACTTTTCGTTACTGATGGCGGTGTCCTGGCGGCCAGTCAAGGGGCGAACCACTTGGGACTTACCGGCTGCAAACGGCCACTCAACAATCTCGTCCATCGCGGCGTGTGGTTTTTGGCCGTGGGTCTTCAATTGGCCTGATATTGAGCCAATATAGGATGGCAATTTCAAAGAAGGCGGCAAAACCGCCGCCAAAGAAGGCATCAAAACCGGCATCAAAACCGCCGCCAAAGAAGGCGCCAAAGAAGGCAGCAAAACCGGCGCCAAAGAAGGCAGCAAAACCGCCGCCAAAGAAGGCAAAGAAGGCGCCAGCAAAACCGCGCAGAGGGTTCAGTTGGGATTTTGCGCATAAGGGCCAAACATACTTCGTGAATTACCTCGAGCTGCGGCGGCCAAAACTGGGGCACCTGATGTATTATCCCTCACAGCAAGCGGTGGGCCTGTATCGGCCGCGGCCTGAGCGCATGTATGTGTTTGTACCCGAACCTCTCGGGGGGCTGTTCCTTTATGAAAGCGGGGGCGTCCGCTTTGTCCCTCCGTCCGCCCAAACCGCGCAAGCGTACAAAAAGCTGCTGCGCGCGCTGCATCGCCCCTTGACCGCCCCACTGGAGGCCTTGGTCGCTCCTTTGTTGGCGGCGGGAGACATTCCCGCTTTTGCGGCGGGAGCCCGCTTTACCGACTCGATCCATTCCCGATACGCGCCGATCATACAGACGATGTTTGACGCATTCTCTTCGGACCTCCCGGTGTTCAGTTAAGCACCCGGCTACTTTTAAGGGTACCTCTCCGCAACGAGTAGACGTTGCTTTTTGCGTCCAAAAAATTGTATTTTTTTTGTTTGTAATCGGTGCGACCGCGGGTTTAAGAGGAGCCCGCCGGCCACGCGGATCGTGATTTACACACCGAGGTCAGTCTTGAGCTGCTCGTCCATGCCGGAGTACGACTGGGAGCCGCCGGGGCCAACGGGGTACTCGGTGACGTTGGGGTTGACGATGTTGCTCTTGCGCGAAAGCACGTTGCGGTACTCGGAGAGCTCGCGGAGCAGACGGCCGCGGAGGACACGCTGGATGTTGCTGACGAAGAACAGCGAGCGGATGATCGCGGTGTCGAACCGCGCCTTACCTTCCTTGGCCAGATCTTCTCGGTTTGGAACATTGGCGGGTTTCATAGTGGCATCACTGGGGTCCTTGCCGTCAAGGTAGACTAGCTCATAGTAGGAAACATTCTTGGCGACCGGCCCACTGGGATCGGAAAGGGCCCCGAACACGTTCTGGAACATAACCTTTCCATAGATCTGGTCGCTGAGGAACTTGGGCCGGCCCATGCCCAGGCCGGTGAGTCCGCGGAAGATACGACCAATGGGGGCCTGTGAGTCGGCGATTCCGTATTCATTGGTATCGATCGCGCGGTAGGGGTCGGTGAGGAGCGACATGAGTGCCGCCTTGGCGGAGTCGATCACTCCGCTGGTGACCCTACGGAAACCACTAACTGGGAGGCTGCCATCGTCGAGTCCAAACATCATCGTGAGCATCTTGTCGAAGGTGTACTCGTAGTTGTAGATGTTGGCGAGGGGGGCCTCACGCATCATGGCGTGCACATCGATCGGCATGATGTTCAGATCGGCGATGTTACGGCTGCGCATACCGTCGCGGTCGGACTGGCCGGGCTCGGAGCGGGAGCTCGCGATATTCTTGGTCAGATTCTCAAGCACGCGGCTCTGGTCACTGGCCTCGGCAGTGTCGAGAACCGCGCTCAGAGTTGAGTCATTAACAATGACCCCCGTGGGCAGCACAGGGGAGAACGACCCGAAGATCTTCTTGTAGCGCGCGGTTCCGACCAGACACTGCACCACGGGGAGGAGGGTCCCGTAGTACTTCTTGGCTTCCTCGGGAGAGATGCGTGCCTTGCTGGAGCTCACTGAGTTGGACGCGGCGATGATCTCGTCGACACCGGGCATGGCCACGCGGCCGCCCAGAGCACCACTGAGGAGCCCGCGGGTGCCGTAGGCGAACTTGAAGTCGTTCGTGCCCGACGTCTGGAGTGGGGCAAAGGCGCCGACCGCGGTCGCGTCGAGACCCGCGAGGAGGCCGGAGAACGGCATAACGGGAAGCTTGCCCTGGCGCTTGCGGTAATCGGCGATCGAGCCGCTGTAGGTCTCGAAGAACACCGGCTCGTCTCCGAGCTCGCGGATAACCTGCTCGCAGGCGCCCTTCAGGGAGTAGACGCCGCGGAGAACAAGATCTGCCTGCTGCACGAGGTCGTCCGCCCCATTGACAGTAAGCCCGGAGTTGCGGACAAACTCCTTGAGGAAGTCGCCGCGACGAATGATCGCGTCAAGCTGCGAAAGCATCAGCGACAGGTTCACGCGGTAGGTCTCCTTCATGTGCGCAGGCACATCGATGAGATCGAGGTACAGGTGCTGCTTGTCCGTGGCGTTGGCCATGCTCATGTACGCGCGGTAATACGCGCGGATGTTGGAGGCGTAGAGAGGCTGTGCCTGTCCAGCGAGCGTGGGATTGGCGTCGTCGACAGCGGCGAATCCAGTGGTGCCGGCCTTGGCGCCAGACATAACGGCGGCGCTGAGAGGCCCGTTGACAAAGCTGTTGATGAGCCCGGCGTAGATCTTGTTTGAGGCGTCGAGGTTGCCCTTAAGGTGGGCGTGGGCGGCCCAGTTGAACGCGCTGAGGAGGCTCTGGTCGGTGGGGGCGCCATCGGCCAGAACGCCGTTCATGACCGGAGTCGCAGTGGTGGCAGATCCGGGGGGTCCGGCCTCGTCCGGAAGATTAGATCGTCCCTTGCTCGCAGGCACAGTAAAGAGCCCCGTCAGGTCGTTGGGGGCAGTGACGGACTCGCCAGCGCCGATGAGCGGGATAAACGCTCCACTCACGTCTCCAGTGACGCTGCGGATCGCCTTATCGAGGTCGATCGCGGCGCCGTCGACCGTGCCGGCCACGGGACCATCGCGGCCAAAGAGGACCAAGTCGAACTCTTCCTCCAGGTCATAGAATGTGCCCGTGGCAACAGCTCCGCCAGAACGTGCTTCGTAGCGGGCGATAGTGGCCTCATCGAGGTGGGGGCGGAAGCTGTTCATCTGGGTGCGAACAAGGCTCATCAGTGTGCTGATGGTGTTCTTCAGGCCACTGAAGTCGAGGTACACGCTCTGGTCCTTGCCCTTGGGAAAGCGGATGCTGACGGTGACGCCGTCGAGGCAGGACATGCCGTACAGAGCGTTGACCGCTCCCTGAATCTTGTCGTTGTCCGATCCCGCGCTCTTGATCAGCGCTACCCTGTTGATGAAGTTCCGGATCATGGACTGCATGGCACCGAGCACGTTCAGGCCGACAACTACGGTCTCGTGGAAGGCAACGAGCTTGGCGAGGTTGGGGCGCGAGAACTCGCCGCCACCCTGGATCAGGTTGCGGACAATCTCGAACTTCTCCTCATCGGTGGTGGCGCGGCGGATCTCCCCGCGGGCGCGCTCGATCAGGCCGCGGTAGGACTTGACCAAATCGTCGGTGCCTTGGGGTCCAGCACCGACCTTCTCGTACACCTTGTCGAGCAGTCCGGCGATAAGAGCGCGGCTACCAGTGACGGGGGTGTCGCCGATCGAGTACTTGGAGCGGTAGGCACCGGGAGCGCCAGCCGCACCCACACCGCGGTTGACGAAGCGGTCGGAACCCACGAAGCGGGAGCCCTTGCTGCCCTCACCACGAAGGATCGCGATGTCGGTGGTGTCATAGGCGGGGCCCGAGCTGTACTGTCCGGTGTTGCGGAGGCTCTTGCGGAGCTCAGTCCACTTGGTCCACTGATCCTTGCTGACAATTCCATAGCGGCGGTTGATCTCGGCCACGAAGGCGTGGATGGCGGCGCTGGTGGCATCCTTGCCAGAGCCAGAGAAGTGGCGGTAGATCGCGTTGATCTCGCGCACGATGGCGCGGAGGTCGTCAGGAGTGTAGTTACCGCTCTGGGCCGCGTACTGGGCGCGGTCGAAGATCGTGTAGATCAGCCCGGAGAAGACGCCCTCGACCTCGGGGATCATGGAGATCTGGGCCGAAGACGCGCTCGAGCCTTCATCGAACTTGAAGATCTCCTTGTAGAACTCCGCAAGCAGGGTAAGGCGGTAGTACAGCTCGGTGGCCTCCGGCACGACCTTGGGCGGGCCATACTCAGCGCCTCCCATGATCATGCGAACGGGCCCGATTTCACGGAGCTTGCCGGGCTTCTCGAACATGTCGAAGGCGCCAAGGACCGTGAGCACCTTTGCGCTCAGGGCCTTAATGGCGCGGGCGAAGGTGTTGTACTCCTTCATGTAGCCGTTCGTGACGTTGGCGAAGCCCACAGAAAGGGTTCCGTTCTTGATCTCCGTGCTGAAGGCAGCGCACTTCAGGAAGTTGAGGAGGCGGTCGTAGATCTGGGCGGGGCTCATAATCATGCGCTCGGAGAAGCCGTCGCCGATCTTGTCGCCGATGGTCGTGACGACGCTCATCAGGTTCTTCAGAGCCTGGAAGTTGCTCATGGCGCGGTCCAGGTACTTCTTGGCCTGCTCGGCGCGAGCGCGGCCAACTGGGGTTGTGAGGTTGTTGGCCTCAGTGACGTTGCCAACAACACCGTTGGCGTCGGACACCGCCTTGTAGTAGTGGGGCGCGGGGGCAACGTCATGAATTCCCTTGTCGGCATCGGCGGCGTCCTTGGCCAAAACCTTGGAAGAAGTCTTTGCGGCGGTCGGCATGCACTCGAAGGCGCGGCAGAAGTCGTCGCCGGTCTCCTCGCGGAACCAGCGGGCGATGACGACGGTGTCGTCGAGCATGGAGGCGATGCTCTTCACGTCGTCGGGGTGGGCGGTGATCGCGCGGGTGAACTCCATCAGATAGAGGTCGATCGCCTCGATCGCGCGCCAAAACTCATCGCGGCAGTCGGCAATCTCGTCAATGATTCGGCCAGCGTAGTCACTCAGCGGCGCCAGGGGAGTGGTGCCGGCCGGGGGAGCGCGCGCGGGGCCAGGGGCACCGGCGGCACCGGGGACCCCAACGGCACCGAGCGCGTCCTTCAGTGCCTTAGCGGCCCCGCGCACAGCCTCGCGCTCGCCACCGATTGCGTCGGCGAGCTTGGCGGCGTAGCCCTCACCGTAGGACTCGAGCTCCTTGTGGGTCTGGTGGAGGTTCTCCTTGATGCGGGCGACATAGTAGAAGTACTGGAAGTTGTCGATCGCCTCCTTCAGGTCGATCGCGGAGCGCGCGATGTTGGGAAGCTGGATGTCGTCGTCGGCAGCGCCCACGACACTGTCGGGGACACCGCTGGTCTCGCCGCGGCCGCGGTAGGTGCGCTCGACCTCCTCGCTGTAGGAGGTGACGACTCCAACGATGCCGTCGATAGCAGAAACCATCGGCTCAAGGTGCTTGCGGGCGCTGCCGTAGCCCTCGGCCGTCATGAGCTCCTTGAGAACATCGCGGACCATGCGGAGGTTGGCGAGGAACGTCTCCTTCTCTTCGCGAGCAGCGGAGTCGCGGATGTAGCCGGAGAGCGCGAAGTAGATCTGCTTCATGGACAGGGCACGGTCGGCGCGGATACGCAGAAGCGCGTCGCGAAGGGTGTCGGTGCGGGAGTTCAGCGGGATGCCGGCGCCAAGGTGGGGCCCGAGGTCGCTCACGGCCTTCAGGAGGTCGTCGAAGTGCTTGCGGACCCGGCGGTTGAACGAGGTGAGGACGAGCTTCTTCTCCTCCTTCATCTTCCTGATGCGCTTGTCGAGCTTGTCGGCGGAGTCGGCGCCGCCCTCAACGAGATCGTCCGAGACGTCGTCCATGGCGGGCATGGGCGCGGGCATGTCGCCGGCAGACTCGCCGTCGCAGCCACAGCCGCCCATGACCTCCTCGCGGCCGGGGAAAGCGGCCTTCAGGAGACCCGCGGCCTTGAGGAAGTCGGCGTGGTCGGCGGTGCCCGAGAACTCCTTCTTGTCCTCGAGGCGCTCGATGGCGGAGTCGAGCTCCTCGGAGTGGCCCAGGCGCTTGTAGTCGGAGGCGGACATGCCGACCGCCTTCAGGGCCGCGTCGATCTTGGCGAGCATGAGAGAGCTCGAGCCCAGCAGCAGCATCGAGAAGGCGATGCGGTCGCCAAAGTCCTTGGTTCCCACCTTCAGCTTCAGGGCCTCGAGCTCCTCACCGAGGCGCTCGTCGTCGTGCATGAGCTTCTCGAGGTCGGCCTCGGCGGGCTCGATGACGTTCGACATGTAGTTCTTGAGCTGGGCAAGAAGGCGGTCGAGGTTCTGGGACACCAGGCGGTACTGCTCGTCGAGCATCGCGGCGCGGGCGGCGGACTCTCCCTCGCCGCTGACGGCGGCCTTCGAGATGTGCTCGTAGGCGTTCTTCATCACCTCGCGCATGATGGAGATCTTCTTGAAGGTGAGGCGGATGTCCGCGTACGCGGAGAGAAACTCGGCGGACGCGGCGGACGTGAGCGAGCGGGCGAACTCGGCGACCTGGGCGCAGATCGTTTCGGCGCCGGCCTCGGGATCGATGAGCGCGGCGGCGCCCTTTGCGCCGGGCGTGAACTGGTCGTTGAACACGCGGGCGAGCTTTGCGCACACGGCGCGCTGCTTCTTGGCGTCGGCGGAGAAGGAGCGGCCCTTGCGGGGGTCGGGGATGGCCGCGATGATGGCGCGAACCAGCTCGTCGTCGCTGCCGGACTCCTTGATCTTCAGGCCGCCAGCGCGGAGGGCGTCGGCGATCTTGGCGACAAGCTCGCCCTTTGCGATGATGCGGCCCTCGCTGACATAAGTGTCGACCCGGTCGGCACCGCCCCAGGTCGTGGGGGGCATGGAGCCAACGTTCAGCTTGCTCTTGAACGAGCTCCACTGCGCGCGGCAGTCCGAGATCGTCTTGGCGTCAAGGCCAAAATCCCGGACGGTCGGCGTGGTGATGGGGGTACTGCTCGTGTTACCCATGGTGATGTTCTTGGATAGCGCGAGCGGTATACAGGTGGCGCGTAAATTCTAACCACAAAAACACGCGCGGGTGTCTCCTTTTTGCAAGCCACCGCGCGAAATTTTCCGTTTGGATCAACACATGTCGCCGACTTTTAAACTTGCGCGGAACCGTATAGGCCCGTGCTGTCCACGATGAACTGGCTGATTGTCGCCGTCGTAGTTTTGCTGGTGATCGCCATCGCGGCCACGCTGGTCGCGATCCAATCCCGCCACCAGCTCTCCTTGGCCAACGAAAGTATTTCGGGGGTGTGTGCCACCCTTATCAACGCCGAGGCCGCTCACACGCTCGAGATCCTCCGCCAGACTGTTCTCTTGCACACCTCCCTGTCGGGCTACGAGACCCAGGTGGTCACCCAGGCGCTCCGGGACTATCTCCAGAAGTCGTACTGGCTCGTGCAGACCTATCGGGGGCTGGGCGCCCAGTGTCCCCAGACCTGGGCCGATGTTGAAGCCCGAATGACACAGCAAATTCAGGCCCTCCAGACCGCCGTCACCACCGCCAAGAGCGACCCCGACGCGGCGATGGCCCAGCTGACCGCCGCCGTGCAGGCGCACCAAGACCAGCTGATCGCGTATTTGACGACAGCGTCCGCTCAGGCCGAGCACTGAGCCGACAGCGTCCGCTCAGGCCGAGCACTGAGCCGCGAATGCCTTATTGAAGACCCTGTACAAAATAAAAGGGGCTGGCTCCTTTGAAGCCCCGGTGTATCTACAGGGTGCAACTTTTGAATAATACTGGCACAATGACAGGACATACCGCACAAGAATGCAAAAACACGCGCGAGGCGGCGTTTGCCGATGGAATGCTGTGGCTGACTGAGGGCGTCGCCATCGACGAAAAGTGTTTTCGCTGTGGCTGGGCGGGCTGCCCGGAGTGTTTGATCGCCTGTTTCCACTGTGCGAACAATGGCGACGATTTTCCCACCTACTGTTTCGGGTGCCAAACCGGACTCACGAAAACCGCTTGCGGCCGTCACGCCGAATTTTCCTGCCCCGTCCACGTCGCTGAAGGGTGCGCGGAGTGCGGAGCCAACCCCGTCCGCCACGAAATGTTTTGAGCCCAATCCCTTTATTTTTGCGCGGTTAAAGTGGCCGCCCCCGCCTGTATAGCCACGCAGTTGCTGGTTCACGCTACTTCCAGTAGCCCGTTTCGCGTATCCACCTCCGTGTATTTCGCCCCGCAGGATGTCTTACTGCAGCATCTACGACTACCTTGTGGCCAAAGACAAGAAGCTCGCCGCGGCCATCGACCAGGGCTGCACCAAGGGCTCGCTGTCGAGCCGCGGCTTTGCCGGAATCACTTTCCTGATTCCCGAGGACAAGGCCGTGCTCGACAAGATCGTCAAGGGCCTTCCCAGTCTCGAGCCGGGCAAGAGCGAGGCCGCGCTTGACCTGCTCCACCGCCACATTCTGGTCGACTACTTTCCCACCGCCGAGTCGCTTCTCGCCGCCGGGAACGACGTCCCCAACCGCCTGAAGAAGGCGGTTGATGTGAAGAAGGGCTCCAAGGCCGGCACCGTCGAGTTCGAGGGCGGCGCCGTCGCGACCCCCATCCCCGCCGCCAAGTTTGGCGTCCCCCGCCGCAAGAACCTCGCCGTCTGGAAGCTCAGTGGCCAAATCGCCGAGGGCAGCCGCGACGCCCGCGCCTTCCGCCGCAACGAGCGCAAGGCCGCCCAGACCGTGAAGGGCGGCGCCGACAGCGCAAACCGCCGCATCGTCTCCAATCAGCTGGAGTGCATGTGGGCCGCTTGGCGCGGCCGCGGGGGGTCCAACGACGCCTCCGGCCCCTACTGTGTGTACGCCGAGGCCCTGCTCCACTGCCTCCACGACAACTACAAGTCGACCTACGACACGCTCGCCCCCCTGGTCGACCCCAACCCCATGGCCACCTGGTACCTTCTCGCCGAGCCCTACCGCTCCGGTGGCGGCTTCCTCGTCTCCCAGATCGCCTTCAACAAGGTCTTCAACGAGTGGGGTGGAATCAAGGTCGCCTCCGACATGCCCGATGGGGCCTACATCCGCAAGGCGATCGCCGACGGCGCGGCCCGCATCGACGGCGCCAAGGCCAAGGCCGCGGTTGAGGCCGTCCGCGCCACGCTCGACGCCGACAACTACAACAAGCGCGCGCCAACCGGCATCCGCGGTGCGTACGCGGCGTTCGCCAGCGGCACTGTCGATGGCCGCGACATCGGCTACCCCACCGACACCCTGAAGGCTATCGGTGGCCGCAAGCAGGCCCAGGACGAGCTCCGCTACATCGTCGCAAACCTGTCGATCCCCGCCGGCGGTGGCGAGGAGATGGCCCGCAACGAGCTCGGCGCCTTTGTCCACAAGCTGGCCGAGAACGGCGTCGGCGAGAAGCCCGTGCTCTCGGCCCCCGAGCAGATGAAGTACCTTGTTCCCAACGCCGCGATCGAGACCATGATGGATTTCGTGCGCTCGAGCGCCTTCCTCTACCTGGCTTAAAAAAAAAGATCCTCCCCCACGACGGCGCTACGCGCCACCCCCGGGGGGTTCAACCCCTTTTTGGGTGGTCAGACAAGCCGCGCGCAGCGCGGGTGGGGGGGAGCGCGAGCTCCCCCCTTTTTCGCGTTTGAACGGGCGCAACCCCGATATACCGCCGCCATGCATATCCCACCGACCTGTCTCACCTGCGGGGACCCCACGATCGGGGCCGTTGGGCCCGCCTTTCTCGCGTGGCGCCAGGACGTGATGGCCAAGTGTGTCGCCGCCGCCGGGCTCACCCCCTCCCGCGCGATGAGCTCCGCCCGGCTCCGCCCCGGCTGCCAGACAACCCTTCTTCCCGACGCCGCATCTTTCACCCCGGCCCGCCGAGTGCGCACCAGCAACGGTCCCCCCGATGCGCCGGCCGTCCTCCCGCCCGTCGCCGAGCGCCGCGCCGACGCCTTTCCCCAGGCCGCCCCCCTGGAGCCCATCTTCGAGGCCCTCGGGGTCGACTCCCCCTGCTGCCGCATGCATCTCGCCTCCGCGATCCCGCTCGAGTATGTGCTGTGAGCCGCGTCCTTCTTTTTGTCGCGGCGCCCACGCACGGCCCGTTGAACCGGCGACTGGTTGGAAGAACAAGACTCTACAAGATGTGGGGGTTTCGCCATATCTGCCGCTGTAGGAGCGCTGGCGAAGTTCTCGCGGCGATCACCGATGGGGCCGATGTTCACGAGCGGAACGCAGAGAACCGCCCTCCCCTCTACGATGCGTGCATACGAAACAACGCCGCGGCCGTCGAAGTGCTGATCGCGAACGGAGCAGACGTGCATGACCGAGACCAGCATTTCATGACACCCCTCCACTGGGCGGTCCGAGGATTCCTAGTAGAGACTCCAGAGGCGCTCGCGGTGTTGATCGCGGCCGGTGCCGACGTGGCCGCGACTGATATCAACGGCATGTCTCCGCTCCACCACGCGAGTCAGCGCGAGAAAAGCGGAGCCGTCCGGCTGCTGCTCGAGGCGGGCGCCCCCATGACCACCGACAAAAAAGGCCGGACACCCCTCATGCTGGCCTGTGGCCGCCGACGATACCGCGGAGATGTCGTGAAAACGCTCATCGAATTCGGGGCCGACGTCAATCAAAAGAATGACACAGACACCCCCTTGAGCTTAGCTGCTCGCCATGGTCATTACAATTGCGTGGAGGCGCTTATCGACGCCGGCGCCGATGTGGCGAAAGACATCGGAAGCCCCGACTCCCCCCTCTATCTGGCGTGCAAGCACAACCACTCTGGGTGTGCCGATTTCCTTATCCGCGCTGGGATACCTGTGAACCGCCGGTGGCCGCACGGATCGCTTCTCAGCCTGGCGTGCAAACGCGTTGACTGCGAAAAACTGCTGGATGTGTTAATTCGGGCCGGGGCCGACGTGAACAAGTGCTTACCCAACGGCGGGCGGCCGCTAATCCAGTTGGTGCGCAAATGCCGGCGACCGTGGCTGCCATACAATTGCACCGGAGAAGTCGGGGTGTCCCGCCTGATCGCCGCCGGAGCCAACGTGAATTGTGTCGATTCGGGCGACAACACTGCGCTCCATTATGCGTGCGAAAATGGCCGACCCGAGATAGTTGCCGCCCTGCTGATCGCCGGGGCCAACCCCCGAGCCCTGAACACAGCGGGAGATAGTCCCGGGGACCTGACCACCGAACCCGCGATTTTGGCGATGTTTGAGCCGCGGGTAAAGAGCGCGGCCACATAACCGCGTTCTTCTTTTGTCGTGGCGCACGCGCTACATCAGCGAGAACGCCACGCAACCGGTGCGCATATTTGAATGCCCCGGGCCAGAAATACCACTGTCGCGACCATGAGCCCCAACAGCATCCAACTCGCCACTCTTGGCCTGGTTTCGTTCATCTACGCTGATCGCCTGATGAACGGCCCACCGAACACCCCTCCTCGTCTGAGGACCGCATCTGGAGTGGTCGGCATCCTTCTGTTTGCCGTCGGCATTACGGAGATTATCCTGGCGATGCGCGCGTGAGCCGCGTTCTACTTTTTGTCTATTCTCGAGGCCGTACGCACGTTACACTGTCTAGAACACCTAAAATGGCAATGCGCATATTTGAAGGGGGTCTAGCCAAAAACACCAATCCGGCACAGTTAGAGGCTCAAGACCCCTACGTACCCCCTAATACTACCACTAATTCCACACTACTACACCATGGCCCCTCCCAAGAGCACCGTATTCGACGACACCACGATCCTTCAGTGGATCGACGATCGCGGCATTGACGCCGTTATCAAGTTCGGTGGCAAGGGTGGCTGCTGGAAGACCGAGACCGGCGAGCCCGAGACCGGCAACAAGTCCAAGACCAAGTTCAAGGACGCCAGCGGCAAGGAGATGGACAACCCGGTCATCTACACGAACAACTGGCTCGTGGACCCCAGCGGCAAGTTCCACAAGCTCCGCTGGCGCACCCGGGACCTCGTTCTCCACTATGGGGTCATGCCCCGCGACAAGCGCAACAACAACTTCGCCTCGCAGATGGAGCGCAACTATCTCAGCGATCACCCCAGCGACCGCCTGAACTTCCTGCTTTGCGAGAAGTGGGAGAAGGACATTGTGGCCGCCAAGGCCGACGTTCCGCTTGTTGCCAAGAAGGGAAAGGCTCCCTGCGACACCCACCAGACCCACTACTCGATGGACAGCCCAAAGACGCCCGGTGAGCCGCTGGAGCACCCCAAGACTCGCTACAAGCTGTTCTTCAAGGGAGCCCGCACCACGAAGTTCCTCGACCAGAGCCGCTGCACTCGCGGCGCGAATGGTTCGATCGTCTTCGAGCCGTTCTTCGGGGGCAAGGTGAACGAGGACAACATCCACGAAGTTCTTAAGCGCGGCGCCACGTCCGCCGGAACGATCTTCTCCGCGGACACTACCTCGTTCAGCGCAATGGGGGTGAGCTTCATGCGCAGCGTGGTCTTGACGACGCTGGACCACAGCACGGTCGAAACCAACGACTGCTCGGTTGACGATCTGGGTCTCGACATGTCGCAGTTTGCGATCAGCGAGCCGGCGCCCGAAGAGGCAGCCGAAGAGAAGGTCGAGACCGGCTCCGTCGAAGAGGTCGCCGCGGGCGTTGACCAGATGCTGGACGACATGAACGGCATGCTTGGCGAGTAGTGTGCCACTGTGGTAGCCATCGCCGCATTGGTTACTTTTTGGCCATTTAAGGGCCCTGCAAGGCGCACCCGGGGCACGTCTCTTTTTGAATGCGCCGGGTCGCCAATACTACGCACCGCTGCGATGAGGCTTATCGGAGAGGCTGATCAGGAGCGGGAGCGCGAGCGCGAGCGGGTGTGCGAGCGCGAGCGCGAGAACAACCGCGCGGTGAGGCAGCCACCTCGCCTCACATATTCGACCCCGCGATTGGCTGCTTACACCGCTGTAGAGGCTGGCGCGTCGCCTAACGCAACGACCGTGTATTTCGGGAGACCAAGTGTGGGCCAAACATCGCGCTTTCTCGATATCTTGCGCAACTACCCAACACCGGACCTCGTGATAGGGGCCGTCGCGCGCCGCGAACAGGCCGAGGATTCAGACAGCGATTCGGATTCGGACAGCGATTCGGATTCGGACAGCGATTCGGAGGACGGCTGGCCGGAGCGCAACAACCCCCCCGACCACAGCTTTGGAATCACCGACAGCGACATCGAACTGGTGATGGGTCAGGCGCGCACGACACGGGCAATCGCGACCGCCGCCCTCCAGCGCGCTAACGGCGACATTGTGGACGCCTTCATGGAGCTCACCCAATGAAGCGCCGCGCTTTTTGGCACTTTCGGCGGACTTACAGTGCCAAGGCTCGAACCCGCGAATTCACAGTCCGGTTCAGACGATTGGGCGCACTGTACCCCGACAAAATTTCGGTGACTCAGCGCCGACCATAACCACGGCGCGAGTCCGTGAATCCTCCGTCGTGGGACCCCAGTACCGGGCCTCTGTATACGCATGAGCAAGTTTCAGCAGACCGTTGACCGGCTGACCGGCGTGCCGGGAATTGGGCCGGCTCTCGCCGCACGGCTCGCCCGCGCCGGCGTCCGAACTCGGGCCGATCTCCGAAAAACCACCATCCGGCTTCCCGCCGCTACCCACGCCGAGCTCGACTACGCTCCCTGTCGCGCAATCCCCCTCGCGGTCGCCCGGCATTTGGCCACCGACCTCGCAGGCCGGCTGCGGATTGGGGGACGCCGCCCCCAACGAATCCGCGCGGTGGGGAGCGTCCGACGCGGCGAGCCCCAAAGCGGCGACATCGATTTGCTGGTCGAAAGTTCCGCCGATTGGGCCGACGAAATCGAATTCAGCGGGCGCGGACCCGAAATAGTTACGCAGATCAGCGGCGGGGGGCGCCAGCGAATGCTTGTTGTGTGGGTACCAGGCCTCCACTGCGGACGCACTGGTCGCAAACCGGTACACGGGGGGGCGGGCCGCGGGGAGTATGTTCGGGTCGACCTGTTCCGCACCACCGCCGCCGAGTGGCCGTTCGCGCTGCTGCACTTTAGCAACGGCGCGGCCTACGAAAAAAAGGTGCGCGCGCACGCAAAACGCCAAAATCTTCTCTTGAATGACCGGGGGCTCTACACGCGGCTTGCGGGCGACAAAGCGGGGCCTCCAGTCCGCGCTCCGGCCGGGGGCTGGACCGAACGCGCGATTCTGGAGCGGATCGGCCTGACCTACCGCTCGCCCGCGGCCCGCTCCGGGACATGACACGCGACTGTCACTTTTGGTCCCAGTAGTTGCGCTGTTTTTGTCGGCGCTGGCGTTTTTTGGCGGTCTTTTCGTTCGCCACAATCTCTTTTGCGAGCAGCGCTGCCTTGTCGTGCACACGAAACAATTGCGCGACATCGAGCGCGCTCAGCAGCAGAGCCGTGGCTACCGGTATGACTCCCCCAAAGCGGGCGGCCGCCCACAGGTTGAGGCACATAATACCCAAATGGAGCAGGGGGGCCGCGAGAAACACGTGCATGGCGGATGCGTTTGGGCCGGGGGCTTCAAAAAGTGCGCTACTGTTCGACGTCTGCGGCCGGGCTTCAAAAATGCGCTACAGCTCGGCGTCTGCGGCTGCGAGAAGCAAAGCCATAATTTCGGTGTCGCCGTTCAGGGCCGCGTAGTGAAAGGGAGTGTACTTGTCATTGTCTTTGATGCTGGTCGCTGCGCCACGTTGAAGGAGAAGCCTGACCATCTCAATGTTTCCGTTCCGGCACGCATAGTGCAATGAGGTCATGCCACACTTGTTTTGGTCGTCGATCCAGGGAATGGGGCGGCACCTGGTCGGATCGTCGGCCGCAGCGTCAACCGCAGCGTCGGCAGCGTCAAGGTCGTAGGTGGGCGGGCGATCGGCTTCCATGGTCCCGGCGGTTTCGTTCATTGAGGTGGGCAGGCATTCAGCTCCAGTGTAGTAGGGCACTTCCATGGGCCCGGCGGTTTCGTTCATTGTGTCGTAGGAGGTGGGCAGGCATTCAGCTCCAGTGTAGTAGGGCACTTCCATGGGCCCGGCTGTTTCGTTCATTGTGAGGGATATTACTGGCTTGGCTAATTCAAAAAGTGCGCGCGGTATCAAGGCTCTACTATCCGAAATAGCTCCATTGCTGCGAGGAGGTGTCCCAGTCCGCGACACACGCGGGGGTCGAGAGCGTGGGCTGCGCCGGACACACACCGGGAGAGGCGGCGACCGTCGGCTTTGGGCCAAACAGGTACACTCCAACGGGAAGAGTGGAGCCACTCTCAACGCCGGGAATGTCGCTGAACGAGACGATTTCCCCCCAGACCAGACTGTCCGCTTCGCCGACCCCCATGGTCGGGAACGCCCCCGAGGCGTTGTCGCATGTTCCGTTGTTGATGTACAGAGGAAGGTTTGAGTTGTCTGTCACCCAACCGTAGGCGCAGACATTGGCCCCGCTGGCGTACGCGTTTGTGAGGTCGGCCTGAGACGCGTAGCGAATCGGAACGCCGGGCATTTTGTTTCGCGCCTCTGAAACCAGGTCGCTCGCTCCAGTCGCGGTCAGGGCGCTCCCATTCTTGAAAGTGCTGGGGTTCGCGTAGAGATACAGCTCGTTCCCCTCCGCGCTCCCATAGTCGGCGCTCATCGTGGTGTCGGGAGCGGTGTCCAAGGAGCTCCAGTATGATGTGTGCTTGTTCCAGTAAGACAGGCACTTGCTACCGACCCCGAGCCACTCGCACCCCCAGTATGGAGAGCCCTGCACCGGTTTGGGGGCGACCACAAACACCCCGCTGTCGGTGCCGCTGTCGGCGTAGCCCGTTGGGGCCACACCGACCCCAATCACCGGGAACGCGCTTGTGTCGCAGCTTCCGTCATTGACATAGTAGGGAGCGTTGTTGGTCGCGCCCGAAATCCATCCATACTGGCACTGGGACGCTCCGGCCGCGAACGCAGAGTTCAAGTCGTCGATTGTCGCCAGTCGGGCCCCAGGGACCTGTTTCTGAACCGCGGCCAACAGAGACTGGGCATCAGCGGTAGAATTGGCCGCTTTACCCCGGACAAGGTAGACAAAGAGCTCCGCGTCTGCCGAGTCTGCTCCGGTGTCCGTTCCGGTGTCCGTTCCGGTGTCCGTGTCACCCGCGTCCTCCCCCAGGGCCGAAATTCCCGCTATCACAAGAACAAGGACGATAACGACCGCGAGAATCGCCAGGACGCCGCCCACTATGAGCCCGCGACGGGAAGCCATCGTCTATACTCCGGGTACCAAAAACAGTTAAATAATCGGCTGCTACTAAGTCCGCGCCGTCATTCAGCAACAGGAACCTTCATCCGAGCCATTGTTGGCCTGGGGGGCCATAAATTTCCACTCTGGCTGGGGGTTGTAGTTGTCGCAGGGGCCGCAGGTGTCCACGCCAAAGTAGCCGGGCGGGGGAAAGCTGCGAAGGGGCCCGGTGGTGATGTAGGGAGAGCTCGAGGGCGCGAACCCGTCGCGGGACCGCATGGGAGCGCCCGAATAGCCGCGGGGCGGCACAGGAGAGCCCGAGGAGGCGGTCATCCACACCAGAAGCAGGATCGCCACCACAAACACAGCCACCGCAATCGCGACCGACGCGAATTGGTCCATGGCGCTATATAAGCGCGATGTCTCCCGAACAAACAGTCATCGT
>Ga0316208_1001562_pt1 | contig 21051 bp, 18 predicted proteins | sample 3monopyrite_MG_FD_204944 | JGI IMG/M metagenome (GOLD analysis project Ga0316208, IMG submission 204944) | Microbial mat bacterial communities from mineral coupon in-situ incubated in ocean water Damariscotta River, Maine, United States -... | ecosystem: Environmental > Aquatic > Marine >...
TATTGGTTTCAAATTTAAAAAACACAGATGGATTCATGTCGTCTGACAAGTAAACTGTTTTACCATCTTTTGTACATAATGCATCTTCATGCACAAATTTACCCATTTGGTAATGCTTTTTAATTACTTTTTTTGTTTTAGGATCAACTTCAACAATAAATCCCATATTTTGCCAATACGGACGCCCGTTTACCCATGATGTATCGGTCATTCCTTCTCCGTTGTGATATAGATAATCGGTTGAATGTGCCCAGGCTTCTTCACATGTAAATATGGTTCCATTTGGTGTTAAAGTCCCGCCACAATTCCGATTTGTATAACCTACTCCAGAAAAATCAACATGGCTAAATTCACTCGTTACTTGCCATTTACCATCAATTTCTTCAATATCAAAAATGGTCGCTCCACCACCGTCTCCTAAATCTTCATTTTTATATTTTGTTTCATGACTTACATATAAAATCCCTTTAGTATTAGGCGATTCTTCATTTGGAACAAATACAACCATATCATGATTTCCTTTAGCTGGAAATTTTTGACCATCTTCACGGGTTACCTCATCCCCTTCAGAAAATAGTACTGTATAGGTAAATCCTTCTGGTAAAATAATTGTTTTCGTTTTAAAGTCAGCATTAATTGCTTTAAAAGGAGGAACAGTATCAATAATTTCTTCAACAACAGTAATTGTAGTATCTGAATTATTTTCTAATTTTTGATGCCCAGAAGTAGTGCCACATGCAACCATAAAAAGCGGAACTACAAACAATATTTTTTTAAACATAACAATATATTTTAGTCAAAAGTAATGAAAAAAAGTATTGATTTTTAAATACTAAACATGTCTTTAAATTTTATGGCTTGTCGGCGAGAAATTTCTATTTTGGTTCCACAATCTAATTCAACCTGCAAACCTCCATTAAACCATGTTTCCATTTTTACAATTCTATTTAAATTGATTAAATATTTTCGATTTGCTCTAAAAAATAATCTTGAATCTATTCTTTCGTTCAAATTATTAAGCGACCTTAACAATAATGGATGAAATTCTTTAAAATAAACTTTTACGTAGTTTCCGTCAGACTCAAAATAGCGAATGTCATCTATTTTAATAAACCAAACTTTATCACCATCTTTAATTAAAATATTGTCTCCAGATTTTAAAACTTCATTTTTCTCAACAGATTCGGGTGTTTTATTTTCTTCATCTAATTTAGAAATAACTTCATCTAATCTTTCTGAATCAAGAGGTTTTAAAACGTAATCAAAAGCATTTAATTCAAAGGCTTTTATTGCAAATTCATCATAGGCGGTAACAAAAATTGTTCGTGGTGCAAAATCAATTCTTTCCAAAAATTCTAATCCAGTTTCACCAGGCATTTGAATATCAATAAACATTAAATCAGGATGTAATGATTTCAATCCCTCTTCTGCTTCAATAGTATTTTTAAATTCTCCTACAATTTCTATTTGTGGATATTTTGATAGCATAGATTTAAATTCTTCTCTCGCAAGTCTTTCGTCATCTACAATTATAGTCCTCATAATTTTTATTCTTTGCAATTTATTTTTATATCCACTCGAACCATTTTATTTTCTTGATAAATCTTAAAAAAGGCGGATTCACCAAATAATATTCTTAATCTTTTTTGCGTATTTTTTAAACCAATTCCATCAGTATTTAACTTATTATTTAACGTCCCTGTATTGATTATTGAAATACTTAAATATTGATTTTTTTTTGTGATATTTAAAATCAATTCGCCACCATCAATTTCTTTGGATAAACCATGTTTTATGCCATTTTCTACTAATGTTTGAATCATTAAAGGAGGGATTTTACAATTTAAGGCTGCAGCATCAATATTAAAAGTGGAATTAATTCTTTCTTCAAATCTAATCTTTTCAAGTTCAATGTAGTTATCAATAATTTCCATTTCATCACGAATGGTTATTAATTTATTTTTACTCAACTGCATTGATTTTCGCAACAGGTTAGACAATTTAGTGATGGCATCTTTGGCTTCATTTTTATTGATTTCGACCAAAGCTTTTATAGAATTTAAAGAATTAAATAAAAAATGAGGGTTAATTTGTTCTCTTAAATTTTTAAGTTCAATTTCATTTTTTGAGGCTTCAAACTGCAAATTTTTGATTTCTTGATTTCTTGATTTCTCAACAAATAAATAAGTATAATAAAAACTCAACCAAAGCGAAAATAAAATCCAATTAAGTAGTGTCCCTCCAAAAAAGTTTGAAATAGTATAGGGTTCATTTGTTGGATTGGTAATATAATCTTTATGAATCCACTCTGACGCATAAAAATCAATTCCTTCATTAATCACGGCAAATAATAAAGCACCTAAAAAGGACCTAAATACCAGTGCCCATATATTTAATTTTAACCAATTAAATTGAATGATTAAAACCCTTAATAAATGCGTAATGGTAATCGATAAAAAAAATGAAAACAAAAAGTAATAAATCAATTTTGGAGTAAAGAAAATACCGCCTGAAAAATATGATAAACTAAATATTAATACATGAAAAAGACCCCAACCAATAATTTGAGCCCCCCAATACATCCATACTTTACTTCCTTTTGCCATTTGTATTCAAATATAGTGAACTTTTGATTTACATTTTAATGCTTTTCTTTTAAAGGGATAAATAAAATTTAGTCGCTTTAATAATGGGATGAGTGGAAAATTAAAAAGGCCACCCATAAGGTAGCCTTACTCAAATGCAATCACAATTAATTATACATTAAATCTAAAGTGCATAATATCTCCATCTTGAACAATATAGCCTTTACCTTCAACACCTAATTTACCGGCTTCTTTAATTGCTGATTCCGATTTATATTGGATATAATCTTCATACTTTATAACTTCAGCTCTAATAAAGCCTTTTTCAAAATCTGTATGAATCACCCCTGCTGCCTGAGGAGCTGTTGCACCAACAGGAATTGTCCATGCTCTAACCTCCTTTACACCTGCGGTAAAATATGTTTGTAAATTTAATAATTTGTATGCCGATTGAATTAATTTATTTACACCTGGTTCAGTCAATCCTAGCTCTTCAAGAAACATTTGACGGTCTTCATAAGTATCCATTTCGGCAATTTCAGATTCAATTTGAGTTCCAATAATTAAAACTTCAGCACCTTCACCCTTAACAGCCTCTACTACTTTTTTAGTATAATCATTTCCGGTTACAACTGAGTTTTCATCCACATTACACAAATATAAAACGGGTTTGGTTGTGATTAAAAATAATCCTTTTAAGATTTCTTCTTCATCTTCTGAAACAGTTTGATATGTTCTTGCAGATTCACCACTTTCTAATATTGTTTTTATTTTTTCTAACAATTCATATTCTTTTAGGATTTTTTTATCTCCTGATTTAGCAGCACGTGCAATTGATTTAATTTTTTTATCAACTGTGTCTAAATCTTTTAATTGTAACTCAAAATCAATTACTTCTTTATCACGAATTGGATCTACTGAACCATCAACATGGATAATATTATCATCATCAAAACATCTTAAAACATGAATTATTGCATCAGTTTCTCGGATATTTGCCAAAAATTGATTTCCAAGTCCTTCACCTTTACTTGCACCTTTTACTAAACCTGCAATATCAACAATTTCAATTGTGGTTGGCAAAACACGTTCAGGCTCAACAATTTTCTCTAACTCAGTTAACCTACTATCAGGAACAGTAATGGTTCCTACATTTGGTTCGATTGTACAAAAAGGAAAATTTGCTGATTGTGCTTTTGCGTTTGATAAACAATTAAATAAAGTTGATTTTCCTACATTTGGTAAACCAACAATGCCACATTTTAATGCCATGATTTTAAAATTTTGTCAAAGATAATAATTTGAAATCAATGATTTCTCTGAATAGGGTTAATTTCATAAAAAAATCCCATTAGCAATAAACTAATGGGATTTTAAATATATTTAATAAGTACTATTCTCTAATTAAGTGAACATTTCCTTGTCCTTCATAGTGTGTACCATTTGAAGAATCTCCAGAATATACATAGAAATAAACACCATCAGAACATGGTTTATCGTTATTCATATTGTTACCATCCCAAGACTGGTTAATATCTGTAAATTCAAACACTTTTTTACCCCATCTGTCGTAAACAGTGCATTCAAACTCGATAATTGCGACATTAGGGAAAAAGAAATTATCATTTACATCATCTCCACTTGACCCTACCGCTCCAGGTGTAAACACATTTGGAATATCTAAACTTGGGCAATCATAAATTTGAATTGTTTTACAAATTGAATCTTCACATCCATTTAAGTTTTCTATAACAGTTAAACAAACTGTATAAAGACCTTCAGAAGAATATGGATACTGAACATTTTCATTTATATCACTTGTAATAATTAAAGAAGTATCTCCATCAATAGAGAACTGCCATATAAAGGTAGTATCAGCATTTGGATCTTGAGAGAATGCATAATTCATTGAGTTATTTGTAAAATCTACTAGTTCCACAGCAGGACCAACACATTGTGGTTCACCTTGCGCAAATGTGATAGTAAAATCAGAATTTGGTTTTAATGAATCTAAATAAATAGTTTCAGATAAAGTACATCCAAAATCATCAACAACTAGGATTGTATAAAAACCAGGATCTCTACCAGGCCATGTTGTTTGTGTTGTTGTTGCTCCGGTAGCATCCTCAGTCCATGTATAAGTAAAGTTTGATCCTCCAGTTCCGTTTCCACCTCTTGCAGCAGCTGCAACTACAACTCCTTGACCATTATCAAAAGGAATTTGATTTCTACAAATAGAAGAATCAAAATCTAATTCACTAAAGTAGATTGAATCATTTTGAGTTATTGTAACACTGTATTGATTTTCACAATCATTTTGATCTTTAATTTTAAACTCATAAGTTCCAACTGGTAATCCAGATGCAATATTAGAAGTTGTAGGAGGATTAGGTTGTGTCACCAAATTCCAAATATAATCAACATTCCCTGCATTGTTTGTTACACTATCAATAATAATAGTACCTGTACTCTGCCCATAACATAAAACATCTTTTAAAGTAATCCATGCAGTAATTTCATCTGGCTGAATAACTTCAATATCAATTGAATCCATACAACCATTATCATCAGTTACAAAAACTTCAATAAATCCAGCGTTAAGAGCATTTGCCGTTGCACCTGAAATCGAACCTAAATTGGTATTTAAACCATCATTTGAAGTCCACGTATAAACAGGGTTACCTGAAAACACACCACCAGTTATTGAAACTGTAACATCACCAGAACCATCTTCAAAACAATTTAAACCATCATTAACCGTAGCATAAACATCTAACTCTTGAGGACCACCAATAGTAATCGGGATCGTTACATCACATCCTATATCATCAGTTATTGTAACTGACCAGTTTCCAATCATCATTCCTGTTTGAGAAGTATTAGAAGCTCCACCAGGAATTGTACCGCCTAAAGGGTCCGTCCAAACAATTGATACAATATTACCATCTTGAACACCTGCAGCATCAACAGGCAGTGCTGTAATTGTAGCTGACCCATTACCATCACCAAAACAAGCTTCATCTGACTGTGCAACTAAAGATGTATTAATGAAGTGACCTGCTGAAGTAATTGTTACTGTAGAATCAAATACACATCCGTTTGCATCCGTAACCAATATAGCAACAGCTGTACCTGCTGGCCCAGCAAAGGTATAGTTAGGTCCTGCTACATTTAAGTTAGCATTCATATCAACAACATACGGAGACGCCCCACTTGCCCCCAAATTAGTAACAACATCACCATCAGAACCTACGGGACAAGATGCAGCTGGGTTGAATGTAATATTTGCAATAGTTGGCGCAGCAAAAACACCTTGAGCGTTTGCAGTACAACCAGCATTGTCTGTAATATCAATTTCCCAACCTTGATTATTAGTTAAATTCTCAATTTGAGCTGCGTTTCCATTTAATACATTTGTATTAACTAAATTTCCAGCACCTTGATTAACAATTGTATAATCTCCACTTCCGCCAGTAATTCCAATATCCATTCCGTTGTTCAATGGATTACAATTTACAACAGGAGTAACAACCATTGGACATGCAAAAGTAACCGGAATAGCGTCTCCAAACAAGAAACATCCATTCCCATCTTTATCCCAATGTAAACCACCATTATCATTAGCTCCTGAACCTTGACCATCATCACCAGCTACTGGTACAAAATAATATGTTCCACATGTTCCACCTAAGGCTTGAAAAAGAGGATCAGTCGCTAAATTTGAACCATTCAAATCATCAGAAGGAATCATAAAATTATTCCCTAAAAACCCAGGATCCGTTGTTGGATCGTTAGAGACAGGAGGCGCATTATAAACTAACCACATTAATTGGGCTGTATAAATACCATCTCCAATTGGAGCGGCGATTGTATCATTTGGTAAAATAAAATCTTGATTGGACTGAATAGTAAAAGATTCTCCTTCACATAAATATAATGGTAATGCAGTAATGATTCCATCTTTCTTTTGAATAAATGTACCAGGATTAGACACACAAGGGTCTGGCTGAACAATATTACAATCTGTCGCACCTGTTCCACTTGTTTGTGTAAGTGTTACGTCTTGAATTTGATTAGCATAATTTGTAATCAACATGACATAAGTTTCACCCACTTGCGCATTTGGAATTGATGGTGTTTCATTATTAGTCCCAGAATAACTACAATCAACTTGCGGAGCTGCAGCGTTACCCATTGATCCACAACTTGCTTGAGCAGTCGCTAAATCAGCAAATGGTCCCCAAATAATAAAATCGATATCTGAAGGTGCAAATAATGACATTTCAATATTTCCACTGGTTGCAATTTCAAAATAATACCAAGTTGGATTTGGTTGAGAACTCAAGCAACCATAAGCATTACCTGCTTCAGCTGACGGTCCATTAGATGAAGCCGTAAAACTTAAACCTGCATCAGTACAAATAGGATCCATATTAGCGCATGTTGTGTTTTGAGCAACAGCAACAGTTGAAATAAACAGCCCTAATGTTAATGTTATTTTTTTTATTAATTTCATCTTTTATTTCTTTTTATTCTCTAATTCAGCAATTTGTGCTCTTAATTCTTTTCTTGTTTTGGCTGCAAATTCAAACCAACCTTGCTCTTTAGCAATTTTTAATTCATCAGGATTACTTCTAATCCAATCTTCTTTCTCATCTAAAGCTTTAATATGATATTTATAATCAGTAATTTTTTGTTCATCTGTTCTGTTATCAACTTTTTCAGTTTTTTCAGTTGGATTTGTTTTTAATTGTGCATTTACAGATTGCGAAACCCCAATTAATAACACTGCTATAATCAATACTTTTTTCATAATTATTTTTATTCTTATACTCTAAACGCCAAAGTTCGGCAGATAGTTGCATGCAAAAATAAGATTTTTATTTTAATTTCCCAACATAGACAAATATTGTCTTTAAAATAACATAAAATACTTATAAAATCATTACTTTTGCTTATAACAAAAACATAAAAAAATGAGTAAAGACGTATATATTATTTCAGCTGCTAGAACACCTATAGGTAGTTTTGGGGGTGCATTAGCATCTGTTTCAGCAACAACATTAGGAGCGACTGCAATTAAAGGCGCTATAAATAAAGCAGGAATTGATAAAAACCTTGTAGATGAAGTTTTTATGGGAAATGTTTTACAAGCAAATTTAGGTCAAGCACCTGCAAGACAAGCAGCTATTTTCGCAGGCCTTAATGAAAATGTACCTTGTACTACAATCAATAAAGTATGTGCATCAGGAATGAAATCGATTAGCTTAGGTGTCCAAAGTATTTTAGCAGGCGATAATAAAATCGTAGTAGTTGGAGGAATGGAAAACATGAGTTCTGCACCTCATTATTATAATGCCAGAAAAGCGGTTAAACTTGGGGATGTTAAAATGATTGATGGATTAGTTAAAGATGGATTAACTGATGTTTACAACAAGGTCCACATGGGGGTTTGTGCTGAGAAATGCGCAAACGAAAAAGGATTCTCAAGAAAAGAACAAGATGATTTTTCTATTGAGTCATACAAAAGATCGGCAAAAGCATGGGCAGATGGAAAATTTGACAATGAAGTTGTACCCGTTGAAGTTCCGCAAAGAAGAGGAGATGCTATTATTGTATCTGAAGATGAGGAATACAAAAATGTTAAATTGGATAAAATCCCAAATTTAAGACCTGTTTTTGATAAGGTAGGAACAGTGACAGCTGCTAATGCTTCTACTTTGAATGATGGTGCTTCTGCATTAATTTTGGCTAGCGCTGAAGCTGTTGAAAAATATGACCTAAAGCCAATTGCAAAGGTTGTTGGATATGGTGATGCTGCTCATCAACCAGAATGGTTTACAACAGCCCCATCTAAAGCAATACCTGTTGCATTAAAAAGAGCTAATTTACAAATTTCAGACATTGATTTTTGGGAATTAAATCAAGCTTTTGCTGTTGTTGGACTTACAAACATTAAAGAATTGGGCCTTGACGCTACTAAAGTTGATGTTAATGGTGGGGCAGTTTCATTAGGTCATCCACTTGGAAATTCTGGATCAAGAATTATTGTGACATTGATTAATGTTTTAAAACAAAACGGTGGTAAATATGGTGCTGCTGGAATTTGTAACGGTGGTGGAGGAGCATCTGCTATGGTTATAGAGAATATATAATTACATTATCAATTTGAGTTCGACCTAATAATAAAAGAGCTTTTTTTAATGTGTAAATACAATAGTGTAGCATTGTAGTTTTATACTTTTTTAAAAAATTTTCTTGTAATATCTTAAGCCGAAATCAGGTTATACCAATTAAAAACCAAAGTGAACTAAATAAATCATTTCTTTTTTCGCCTCTTATCTTCTTAAGATATTTGCACAACTCGCTATGCAAATATTTTATTCATCAACAAGCGAAAAAATAATTTAATTTCTAATAGTTCATTTGGAAATTTATTTGGTATTATTTAGAATACAAAAAAGGACTTTTGATAATCAAAAGTCCTTTTTTAATATTCTTATTTTCAACAAATTAAATCGCTTCTACAGATTTCACTTCTGGCACAACGCTTTTAATTGATTCTTCAATCCCTGCCTTTAAGGTCATAGCACTCATATCACAATTAATACACGCCCCAAGTAACCTAACTTTTACAATATTATCGTCAGTCAACTCAACAAATTCTACATCACCACCATCCTTTTGTAAATACGGCCGAATGGATTGTAAAGCTACTTCAATTTTTTCAAGTTTGTCCATTATTTATTTTCAACTTTGTCCACTAAGGTACGCACAAATTCTTCAAATACTTTCGCAGAGGGTGTGTTTTCTTGTAAAACAGCCGGCCTTCCAACATCACCAGCCTCACGTACACTTTGAATTAATGGTATTTGAGCCAACAAAGGAACATTCATTGATTCTGCTAAATTTTTAGCGCCATCACGTCCAAAAATGTAATATTTATTATCTGGTAATTCGGTAGGTGTAAACCAAGCCATATTTTCAACCAAACCAATAACAGGAACTTTTAAAGTATCCATTTTAAACATATTAATACCTTTACGTGCATCAGCTAAAGCTACTTCTTGAGGTGTGCTTACTACAATTGCACCAGTTAGTGGAATATTTTGAATCAAGGTTAGGTGAATATCTCCAGTCCCTGGGGGCAAATCAATTAACATAAAATCTAAGTCGTCCCAATGCGCATCTTTAAACATTTGATTTAATGCTTTGGTAGCCATTGGTCCTCTCCATACTACTGCTTGATCAGGGTCACTGAAAAAACCTATTGATAATACTTTTACACCATAATTTTCAAGTGGTTTAATAAAAGTTTTACCATTTACGTCAATTCCTTCAGGCCGTTGGCCTACTAAATCAAACATTGTTGGTGCGCTTGGTCCATATATGTCGGCATCTACCAATCCTACCTTATAGCCTAATTTAGCTAATCCTGCTGCTAAATTAGAAGTAATTGTAGATTTACCAACTCCTCCTTTTCCAGATGCAATAGCAATAATATGTTTTACGTTTGGTAATATAGTCCTGATAGTTGGATCCCTATCTTTTGGTAAAGCTTCAATCTTAATATTTGATTTTACATCTTTTCCGAAAGCACGTTCTAGAGCAAATTCACAAGCCTCTTGCATTCTTTTTTTAGAGTGCATAGCTGGATTAGAAATTTTAACTGTAAATGAAATAAAATTGTTATCCGCATTAATGTTTTCTACTAACCCAAGTGTAATTATGTCCTTATTTAAATCTGGTTCTATAACTTTACCTAAAGCTGTTTTTATATTATCAATTGAAATGTCCATTGTTTAGTTTTGAAATGCAAATATAGTAGTTATTGGTTAATAGTTATTAGTTATTGCCTGCCTTTCATTAGACAATGATTATTTGTTTTTGTAATAGATGTGAAATTTTATACTTTTTAGATAAAAAAATGAATAGTTCAATAATTATTTTAATGACCTTTTTAACACCTGAATAGTTTTGTATTAAGACTATATGATATTCCTCTTTTGGGCATTCCCCTCAAAAAAAATCGGGTCGGTATTCGGTTATTAGTTTTTAATTTTCAACAATAAGCACTAAATTTTCAAAAGCTTCCAAGGTCGCTTTTCAAAATCAAGTGTTTGTAAGTTTCAAATCTAAAAAACTAACCACCTACTCCCCAATGTGGGTTATTTTTTCTTAAAAGCACTAATCGCATTAATCGTAAAGTCAGACAATACTAGTTTACCACTCATAGCCGCTCTTGATTTGAGTAAATCATCCCAATTGTCTGTTCCTTCCCAAAAAATCCCTTTTAATAATTGCATAGCTTCAGGGTTTGAATTTGCTAATTTGCTAGCTAAAACTTCAACAGCAATATCCATTTCTTCAACCGAATCAAAAATTTCGGCATATAAACCTTTTTCTTTTGCCCATTGAGCAGTTTGCCATTCAGTAGCATCAATTGCTAATTGTGACATAGCACTCATTCCAATTTTTCGTTCAACAGCTGGTCCAACCACAAACGGCCCAATACCTACGGCTAATTCAGACAATTTAACTGAAGCAAATTTAGTTGCAAAACAGTAATCAACAGCAGACGCAACTCCTACACCACCACCTACAGCTTTACCTTGAACTCTACCGATAATTAATTTAGAACATGTTCTACATGCATTAATTACATTAGCAAAACCAGAAAAGAAAATTTTTCCTGTTTCTATATCTTTAATTGAGATTAACTCATCAAAACTTGCTCCCGCACAAAAAGCACGTTCACCAGCTGATTTCAATATAATCACTTTGACTGTATCATTTCCACTTAAATCAGTAATTGTATTTGCTAATTTATTTAATATTTTACCTGGTAATGAGTTTGACAATGGATGTCCAAATTCAATAGTTGCTACTCCCGTTTCTTTAATCGTCACATCAACGTGACCTTCATGTATTGCATTCATTATTTAGTTATCTATAATTAATTTTAAGATTATAAATATCGTAATATTTTATCATCTATCTTAATTATATACAAAAAAAACACCTTTACTATTTAAAGCAAAGGTGTTGACCACATTATTTGAAATAATAATTATCTAGCAAATGATCCTAAAACAATAAACGTTGCAGGGTCTGTTGTACTCATAGTCTGTAATGGATCATGAACAACTAAAAACCCTTCATAAGTTTCTGTTAATTCTGTAACAGACATTGTTGTTAAAAAAGATTCACTACTACTTGCACCGTTTCCTGTTATTTGTTTTACAAAAACGTCAACATTAGGTGTCTCGTTATAAGGTGTACCATTTGGAGTAGAAGCTGCATCTGCTGCATCATGAGCGTGTACATTATACGTTTCTCCATCCACAGTATTATTAATTGTCACCGTTATCATTGTCCCATCTTTTTGTCCTTCTAACTTCAAATCAGCCGAAACAGTATTAGCATGTGTCCCTGTATATGCCCATGCTGAATTTAATTGCCCTGAATTTACAGAATAACTATAGTTTTCAACTCTTTTTTTGTCTTTGTTACAAGATGTAAATAGTACTATTAATACTAAAGCAATTGATGCTGTTTTTAACATGTTTTTAAATTTCATAATATTATTTTTTTTAATTATTTAGTTATTTGATTCAAAAAGTATCAAAAGGTTACAAAAAATATTAATTAAAAATTTCTTTCATGACTTTATCTGTTATACAATCACATCTTTTAAATCCAAATTCAAATACACCATTTACCGAAACAGTATCATATAACTTGTCTTTTAAAATTTGTTTTGCTCTAAATAATCTAACTTTTGCATTAGAATATGATATATTTAAACAATCTGCTACATCTTTTAAACTCATATCTTCAATTTCTTTTAAAAAATAAACAGATTTGAATTTGGAATCTAAATCATCAATCGCTTTCTCAAGAAGCACTTTTACTTCATTATGAATGATTGAATTTTCAGGATTAGACTGAAGGCTATCTGGTTTTTCTAAAATGGAGTTTTTTTGATCTATATTAGAATTAATATTAATTATTTTTTTCTTTTCTCTTAAACTTCCTAAAGCTTCATTAATTCCAATTCGTATTAGCCATTTTGAATAGCTTGATGACAATTTGAATTGAAAGAGTTTTTCAAAAGCTTTAATATGTGTATTCTGAATAATATCATCTATATCAGCAGAATCACCAATATAACTTCTAATTATTCTATACAATTATTGATTATTTCGTCTAAGAAGAATTTCAAATAACTCTTTTTCACCATTTAAAATTCTTTTAATTATGTCTTGTTCTGATATTTTATGATTTTCAAAATCATTTATTTTAACTATGCTCATACTTCTGTTTAAGTATTAGATACTGATTTCTAAAATAAGTTGCAAAATTTGTAACCAAAACTTAATTTTCATATCAAATAATATAAATGTTAAAACAAAAAATATGAATACAAATTTAAAATTAGTAAAAAAAAATCCTAACATATACATTTGGAATTGTTCCAATTGTAGCAGGGTTAGACAAGTTTACAAACTTATTGTCAGATTGGGTCCAATATTTACCAACTACAGTAGCTGAACTACTTCCTTTAGACACATCTATATTTATGATGATTGTAGGTGTTGTTGAGATTTTTGCAGGGATTTTAGTCCTTATCAAAGTCAAAACAGGATCATTAGTCGTTGCTTCTTGGTTAATATTAATCGCTATATTATTAGTTGTAAACGGTCAATTTGATATTGCCATTCGAGATATCGTTTTAGCTATAAGTGCATATTGTTTATTTCTAATTTCTAAAGAACAATAGAATTACAAAAACCAAGTCAATATAAACGTTGACTTGGTTTTATAATGCATTAATTAACATTAGCTGCAATTATTTTTGATTTCTTTTTTTTACCATAGTTAAAATTGTTGCTATTCCAACTGTTTCTCCCTCTTGGTCATATATGTCAACTAAAAATTTTACAATTCCTTTTGCAATATCTTCTTCAGAGCGTTTTTCTTGATCAATTTTTTCTTGAACAGTAAATTTAACACCGATTGTTGTGCCGTGGTAAACCGGTTTTGTAAATCGACAAGATTCAACGCCATAATTTAATAAAACGGGACCTTTTTTAGGATCAACAAATAAACCTGCAGCTTTCGATAATAAGAAATAACCGTGTGCTACCCTTTGCTCGAAAATTGTGCCATCTAAAGAAGTTGCATCCATGTGTGCATAAAAATTATCTCCACTTACATTGGCAAAGTTTGTAATGTCAGTTTCTGTAACGGTATGCTTATGTGTAAATACAGTGTCGCCAACTTTTAAATCTTCAAAATGTTGACGGAATAAATGAGGATTTGCCTCTGGTTGGTCAGCACCAATTTGAAATTGATTAGTTATTGCAGTTATTGTTTGCGGATGACCTTGAATAGCAGTCCTTTGAAGATAATGCATGATTCCACGCATTCCACCCATTTCTTCACCTCCACCAGCTCTACCAGGTCCACCATGTGTTAATAATGGCATTGGTGACCCGTGACCTGTTGATTCTTTAGCACATCTTTCATTCAACACTAATATTCTACCGTGCATTGATGCAGCATTTACCACATAATCAGCAGCAATTTTATCATCAGCAGTAATAATTGAAGAAACCAATGATCCTTTACCCATTCTTGCTAATTTAACAGCATCATCAATATCTTTATAAGGCATTAATGTAGAAACAGGTCCAAAACATTCTGTTTCGTGAACTTTTATATTTTTATATGGTTCGTTATTTCTAAATAATATTGGAGGAAAGAAAGCGCCTTTTGATTTGTCAGCACCAACAACTTCAAAATTTTCCATATCTCCATAAACCACCTCTTGCTCTTGCATTAAAATATTTACATTTTCTTTTACTCTGTTCACTTGTAAATGAGATGCTAGAGCACCCATTCTAACAGTTTCGTTTGCAGGGTCACCAATAACAGTTTTAGCTAGCCGTTTGCTTAATGCAGTTTGAACTTCATCCATTAAATCTTCTGGCACAATAATCCTACGAACAGCCGTACATTTTTGACCTGCTTTCACAGTCATTTCTCGCTGCACCTCTTTTATAAAAATATCAAATTCAGCTGTACCCGGCACAGCATCTTTTCCTAAAATTGAAGCATTTAAAGAATCAGCCTCCATGTTAAAGGGTACAGAGTTTTCAACAATATTTGGCAATGATTTTAACATTCTGCCTGTTTTCGCCGAACCAGTAAATGTAATTACATCTTGATTCGTAACATGATTTAAAATACCATGCCCTTTTCCTGTAACTAATTGTAAGGCTCCTTCAGGTAAAATATTAGAGGCTACAATCTCTCTCACCATTAATTCGGTTAAATAAGAAGTGTATTCTGAGGGTTTTACTATTGCAGGCACACCTGCCATCATATTAACGGCAATTTTTTCTAACATTCCCCAAATAGGGAAGTTAAATGCGTTAATATGAATTGCTACACCATCTTTAGGCACCATAATATGATGACCAATAAAACTACCACCTTTTGACAAAGGTACAGCATCACCATCTACATAATAAGGTAAATCTGGGAAATTTTTTCTTAAAGATGCATTTGCAAATAAATTACCAATTCCACCTTCAATATCAATCCAAGAATCTACTTTTGTTGCACCAGATGCAGCACTTAATGTGTAAAACTTTTTTTTAATTGACATTAAATGTAAAGCCAATTTTTTAAGCATTAAACCTCTTTCTTGAAAAGTCATTTTACGCAAAGCAAAACCTCCTTTTTCAACTGCGTAATCACGCATGGCACTAAAATCTAATCCTTTTGATGATGTTTCACCTATTTTTTCTCCCGTAATGGTATTGAAATGTTCCATCTCAACTCCTTCCCCTGAAACCCATAGTCCTAAAGCATAATTTTGGTATGTTGTCATAATATCTTGATATTTTGAAAGGCTTAAAGATAAAAAATATTGGTAGTTATTTTTATTATGACCCAAAAAAAAGCGTTCCGTAAACCGAAACGCCTTTAAATTAATTTTTTATGGACTACATTTTAATCAATTTTTGTTGGTTTTGAACTCCATTTTCATTTGTAAACATTAAGATATAAAGTCCGCTATTCCAATCTAGAGTATTTAACACTATTTGATTCGTAGGATTTGCATTTGAATACATTAATTTTCCATCTACACTATAAATTATAATATTTTTTAGCATGAAATCAGAATTAATGAACAGTTCATTTTCAAAAGGATTATTCATTAACAAAATTGTTTCAAACTCATCAATACTAGCTGTTGTAATGGTCAATATTTCAGAAAACTGAATGGATTCACATCCATTTGCTGAAGTTGTTGTTAACGTTACAATAAAATCTCCTTCTTGCGTATATATATGTGTTGGATTTTGATCGGTAGAAGTTGTTCCATCTCCAAAATCCCAAAAATAAGTACTGCCACCAGTTGATGTATTGGTAAATGATGCGTCAAATGCATTAATTACACTTGAAGTAAAACTAGCAATTGGCAATGGTTCTACAATTATATTGAATTCTAAAGTATCACCTGCACAAAGAATCTCATTAAACTCAACTACTTTTAATGAATAATTTCCGGTAACGTTAAATCCTAACTTTAAAGTTTGTTCATTTAGGTTTGTAACTTCATCAATATTAGGGTCGTTATTAAAATCCCAAACATAATATGAGTTTATTCCAGATGTGACTTCAAAAATAGATGTATCGCCAATACAAACGGTAATAGTTTGAGGAGAAACATAACCTGTATTAGGTTTGATTAGTTTATAGATAAAATCTCTAGTTCTTGGTAAAAGAGTATCACCCCAAAATGCTCCGGGAGCTGGATCCCATGTTCCGTTATTTGAACTATCTAACATGTGCAAAGCACCAACTGAAGTGTAAAACTCATTATAAACGCCAACATTATTACATCTTTCCATTACAGGCTGTGCGCCATAAACATCCGGTATGGTTGTTACTCCAAAAGGCGCACCAAAAACAAATGGTACAGTTGGGTCATTTTCACCATGAATAATTAAAGTTGGCGCGCTATTCGTTTCTATAATTGTTGTATCTTGAATAGCACCCCAGTAATCTAAAACTCCTCTAACTGTAGAAGACACTCCAGCATTACTCCCACAATCCAAACAACCCAAATCGTTTACCGTTCCACCACCATAAGTACTCGTTGGGCGTTCAGATTCTTTATCCATAAACCCAATATGTAGTGCTATAAAACCACCAGCTGACATACCTCCAAAAAACACATAATTAGTATCAATATCATATAAACTGGCATTCGTTTTAAAATATCTAATAGCTGTTTTTCCATCTTGAATCCCCCTGTAAACAGCTCTCTCAGCACTTTCACCATCTAGAGGATTAAATCCTTTACGGTAATCAATAGTTGCTGTTACAAATCCCATTTTTGCGAAAGAATCACATATAGCTACTATATCGTCAACATCTTTTGATCCGTTTATAAAACCACCAGCATGTGCAAAAATTAATAATGGTCTTTTTGGGTTTGCATCACCATTTGGTACAGTAACATTTAAAAATAAGTCTTCAGTCCAATATGGCCAAGTCCATTGAGGGGCTGTTCCATATTGCACATTATTCGTAACTAATGTCGTTGGGAAAATTGGATATAAATATCGATCTGGATCATAGTTTTGAGCATAACTAACTGTTACCAAAACCATACTTATGAAAAGTAAGTTTAGTTTTTTCATATTGTAAAATAAGTGTTTTAAAGAGTCACAAGTTACAACATTCTGAGAAAACCACAAAATAAAAAAACAAAAACAATATCGACAAACAATATCTAATTGATTATCTAACACTTAGACTTAAAAATAATAAAACTAAGTAAGTCCTATTATCTGAGTCAATACATTTGTTAAGTTTAACCCTGCTTTTTCAATTTGCTGTGGAACAATACTTTTATCTGACATTCCTGGATTTGTATTTACCTCTATTAAATAAACTTCATTTTTAGATGTCACAATATAATCCATTCTTGCGATTGCATTTAGGTCAAGTCTATTATAAATATTTTTTGAAATCGCTTGAATTTCAGAGGCTAACTCTTTTGTAATTTCGGCAGGAGTAACTTCACTAGACTCTCCTTTATATTTGGCATCATAATCAAAAAAGTCATTATTAGAAATAATTTCAGTCAAAGGGAAAGTTATAACTTCTGTGCCATTATTATAAAGTCCGCAAGTAATTTCACGCCCATCAATAAAGGATTCGCAAACAACATCATCACCTTCTGAAAAAGCTTTTGCAATTGCTTCTGGCATTTCCATTAAATTTTTCACTTTCGAAATTCCAAAACTTGACCCTCCACCGTTGGGCTTTATAAAACATGGAAATTCTAATTCATTTGCAATTTGTATTGGCTTCACATTATTTGGATCTCTTAGTAAAATTGCTTTTGCTGTAGAAATTCCAAAATCCCGTAAAAAACTATTACACGCCCACTTATTAAAAGATAAAGCAGATGATAACACACCTGAATTTACATAAGGTAATTGAATCATGTCAAAATAAGCTTGTAATTTACCATCTTCACCTGGTGTACCGTGAATAGTAATAAAGACAACATCAAAAGAATGCTCTTTGTCATTTAACAAATATGTAAATTTATTTTTATCAATTGGCGCAACTCCTCCACGAATGTGAACGTACCAACTTTTCTCAGTTATTTCAACTAAAAAAGGTTCATACAACTCTGAATCAATATTAGAATATATAGTACTTGCACTTTTTTTTGATATTTCAAATTCACTTGAATATCCACCATAAATAACAGCTACTTTCTTTTTCATAATCGATAATTAAAAAAATGACATAAATTCACTCCAAGTCATCTTATACGTATAATCTAATTTCCATTTTTTTGTTAAACCCATTACACCCGCTTTTAGTGTACCTTTTAAATTAAAATCGATTTGCCCTTTAGATATCATACTCCACAAAGAAGAAAATCCACTTTTAACAAATTTTGAAGCATCACCTATTAATACAAAAGGATATTTACCCTTTTTTTTTCGTTTAATTTTTAATTTTTCTGGAATAGCTACTTCTCCACAATCAGTATCAGCTATTGTTAACTTTAAGTTGGACGGCTTAATAACAACGCCATACCAATTTGGGTTTTTAATCACATAATCAAATCGAATAGCAATTGTTTCATCACCTCTAGTCACATCAAAATTTTCCATGGCTAAAAATTCTAAATCTTTATACCAAAAAGAACTTTTGGCCGAAAATGTTGATAAAATAATCAAGCTTAATGCGATAATTTTTCTCATAATTAATTTGATTTTAATTTAGCGTAATGTTTATAAAATAATGGAATAGTTTCTATACCCTTATAGTAATTGAATAATCCATAATGTTCATTTGGCGAATGAATTGCATCAGAATCTAATCCAAATCCAAGTAAAATCGTTTTTAAACCTAACACTTTTTCGAACATTGCAACAATAGGTATTGAACCTCCACTCCGAACAGGAATTGGTTTTTTACCAAAACTTTCTTCTAATGCTAAATTTGCTGCTTTATATTCTAATGAATCAATTTGGGTCACAGAAGGTTCTCCTCCATGATGAGGTGTAACTTTAACAGTCGTTCCTTTTGGTACAATTGATTCAAAATGTGACTTAAACAATTGTGTGATTTTATCAGGTTTTTGGTTTGGCACCAATCGCATTGAGATTTTAGCATAAGCTTTTGAAGCAATAACAGTTTTAGCTCCTTCTCCTGTATATCCACCCCAAATTCCGTTTACATCAAGAGTAGGTCTAATAGAAGCCCGTTCGTTAGTTGTATATCCTTTTTCTCCATCAGCTGATTCAATACCAATCGATTTACAATAATCTGACTCAGAAAATGGTGCTTTTGCCATTTCGGCTCTTTCACTATTACTTAATTCTTCAACATCATTATAAAAATTTGGTATGGTAATATGATTATTTTCATCTTGTAAAGACGCAATCATTTTAGATAAAATATTAATTGGATTTGCAACTGCACCACCATATAATCCAGAATGTAAATCTCTGTTTGGTCCGGTCACTTCAACCTCAACATAGCTTAAACCTCTCAATCCAGTAGTAATTGATGGTGTATCTTTAGAAATCATTCCGGTATCAGATACTAAAATGACATCAGCTTTTAATTTTTCAACATTTGCTCTGATAAAAGCTTCAAGATTGACAGACCCAACCTCCTCTTCACCTTCAATCATAAATTTAACATTACAGGGCAATTCGTTTGATTTCAGCATAGCCTCAACAGCTTTAACATGCATATACATTTGACCCTTATCATCACATGCTCCTCTAGCAAAAACTGCACCTTCAGGATGTATATCCGTTTTTTTAACAACGGGTTCAAATGGTGGTGAATCCCATAAATCAATAGGATCTGCTGGCTGCACATCATAGTGTCCATAAACTAATACAGTGGGTAAATTGTTGTCAATTATTTTTTCAGCGTAAACAATAGGATGCCCTGTTGTTGTAATAATTTCCACTTCATTTAATCCCATTTCTGTAAATTCTTTAGCTAAAAATTCTGCTGTTTTTTTAACATCATTTGAATAAGATGGATCTGCGCTAATAGAAGGTATTTTCAATAATTCTATTAGTTCATTTAAAAAAATATCTTTATTTGATTTTATATAGTTTGTTGTTTTTAACATGAATGATTTATTTTGTTAAGAATCCAAATATAACAATAGTTATTTGAACATGATTTCAATAAAAATATTTTTTTTTATATCTTGTGCAACCTTTAACACTTATAGTTAGTTTTAAAGTTAATTAAAACATAGATAATGAAAAAATTATTAAGTAGTGGAATTGTTTTATTGATGACATTTTTATCATTCGGACAGATTCAAGTAACACAAACTCAAAGCCCACAACAATTGGTTAATAATGTATTAACAGGAAGTGGAGTAACAATTTTAAATGTTACCTATAATTATTCTGGACCAGCAGCACAAAATATTCAGAGTACCGTTGGATATTTTAATAATAACGGTACTGGTTTTCCTATCACTGAGGGAGTTATTATGGGTACAGGAGATGTTTCTTTAGCTATTGGGCCTAACACTTCAGGCTCTTCAACTAACAATAACGGTGTTGCAAATCCTGATCCTTCTGACCCCGATCTAGCGGCAATAGGTACAGCTACCATTAATAATGAATGTATTTTAGAATTTGATTTTATTCCAGCAGGAGATACAATTGTATTTAATTATATATTTGCCTCAGAAGAGTACCCAGAATTTTCTCCTTCATCTTATAATGACGCTTTTGGTTTTTTTATTAGTGGACCTGGTTTTGCAGGGCCTTATACAGGGGGAGCTGAAAATATTGCGATTATTCCTGGAACAAGTACACCAGTTACAATTAATAATATCAATCCAACCACCAACCAAACACTATACGTTTCTAAC
>Ga0316208_1001564_pt1 | contig 21035 bp, 24 predicted proteins | sample 3monopyrite_MG_FD_204944 | JGI IMG/M metagenome (GOLD analysis project Ga0316208, IMG submission 204944) | Microbial mat bacterial communities from mineral coupon in-situ incubated in ocean water Damariscotta River, Maine, United States -... | ecosystem: Environmental > Aquatic > Marine >...
GCTACAACATCACGTGGTGCGAGTTCACCGCGCTCATCAAACTTGTGCATAAAGCGTGTGCCATCTGGCAGTAATAGATGCCCACCTTCACCGCGCAGTGCCTCGGTTAATAAAAATGATTTGGCTTTGGGGTGATACAGGCAGGTTGGATGGAACTGCATAAATTCCATATTCGCTACATTGCATCCGGCGCGCCAGCCCATGGCAATTCCGTCTCCGGTGGTGCCATCAGGATTAGATGTGTACAAATAAACCTTACTTGCACCGCCCGAGGCGAGCACAACATAGCGAGCCTGAAAGGTTTCTACGCGTTTGTGCTTTTTGTTAAACACATAGGCGCCAATGCATCGATTGTGGTTCAGGCCAAGTTTTTTCCCGGTAATTAAATCCACCGCATTGTGATGATCTAGCAGATCAATGTTTTTATTATGTTTTACATGATTAAGTAAGGTGGTTTCAAGTGCCTTGCCGGTGGCATCGGCGGCATGAATAACGCGGCGATGGCTATGCCCGCCTTCACGGGTAAGGTGCCAGGTTTTACGGCCATCGGCATGCATGTCAGTGGTAAAAGGTACGCCAAGGTCAGATAACCAGTTTATAGATTCGGGACCATTCTCAATGGTGTACTTAACGGCCTTCTCATCACATAGCTCGCCACCTGCATTCAGAGTGTCTTCAATATGAGACTCAAAGGAATCGTCTTCTCTTAATACGGTAGATATGCCGCCCTGTGCATAGTAAGTGCTGCCCGCGGTTTCGCTGTCTTTAGTGATAACAGCAACCTTCATATGGGAGGGAAGATTGAGTGCCAGGGTTAATCCTGCGGCACCGCCACCAATAATTAGAACTTCGTGGCGGAATGATTGTCTATTACTCAGTTTGTTAGGCATTATAATATTAAAGGTTGAGTCTTTATGTCAGTATGCGAATCGGGTATTGTTCCGGTATTTGGGGGTGATGTTACACCAATTAAGGTAATCACACCTAAAGCTACCATGCAAAGCCAGTATGACCAAAAAAAATTAATAGAAAATAATAAGGCATCGAATGTGTCTAATGGGGGACAAGCCCGTATGGGCGAGCGCGAAATTGATCAGGCTCTAGTTGAGCGAGTACAGCAAGGCGACAAAAAAGCATTTGATATTTTAGTGTTGAAGTACCAGCACCGCATTATTAAATTGGTCGCACGTTTTGTACGTAATGGGGATGAAGTTCAGGATGTAGCACAGGAGTCATTTATTAAGGCTTATCGCGCGCTGAAAAACTTCCGTGGAGACAGTGCCTTTTATACATGGCTCTATCGTATTGCTATTAATACCGCAAAAAATTATTTAGTTTCAGCGAGTCGCCGAGCAACAACCTCTGCCGTTGATGTGGAAGATGCAGAACAATACGACAGTGGTGACTGGCTACGTGAATATGCAACGCCAGAAAAAGAACTGCTGGCCGCTGAAATTAAACAGGTCATTTATAAAGCCATTACCGAATTACCCTCCGATTTAAAAGAAGCGGTAACTTTGCGTGAAATGGAAGGTCTAAGTTATGAAGAAATTGCGGATGTGATGGATTGTCCCATTGGAACCGTGCGCTCGAGAATATTCCGCGCGCGCGATGCGATTGATAAACAGTTAAAGCCATTGCTTGATAACAGTGAACTGAAGTAGGTGAATAGAATGAACCAATCAAAGCAACAAGCAGAAATACAACGTGAAGAACAGCTCTCCTCTTTATTAGACAGTGCGCTGGATGAAGCTCAGTTACAGTCGTTTATGCAGGATTTAAAGCGTGATCCTATTGGCGATGCAGAAACAGCCCAGCGTTATCACCTAATGGGTGACACAATGCGTGATGAGTTAGATCAGGCTTCATTTATGGATATTAGTTCAGCAGTGTCTCGCGCTATTGAACATGAGCCAGCACATAGTGAAGAGACTAGCGTTTTACAGAACAATAAAACGCCATCAGAATTTAATTTAAGCGAATGGTTTAATCGTTTGTTAAAGCCAGTTGCCGGTGTAGCGGTTGCTGCTTCAGTGGCGACGGTGACGCTAGTTACGTTTAATGCGGTGAATAATGAATCGACAACTAACAATGTGCAATTGGCTCAAATAGTTCCAGTAGAGTCAAACCAGCGTGTCAGTGTGCAAGCTGTTAACCCAGAGATTGCACGAAATGTGCGTGTTGCTTCAACGGTGCAGCTTGCCAAAAAATCACCGCAGCAGCAAAAACAGTTAAATGTATATATGTTGCAGCATTCTGGCTATGCAAGTCAGTCTACTATGCAAGGTATGATGCCTTATGTACGTGCGGCAGATGTGAAATCACGTGAACAGGATTAAAGTTTGAGATTAAAAAGTCAGTTAAATTTTTTGTTAGTGAGTTTGCTTTGCTCATCAATACCAAGTGTCTGGGCAGACTCTATTGATGATTGGCTGGATAAAATGAGTCAGGCCAGTCAGCAGCAAAATTTTCAGGGAACGCTGATTATTCGTCAGCAGGATAAAATGCAGGCGATTCGAGTAAAGCAAGGAGTGACTCCAACAGGTAGTTGGCAAACCCTTGAATCGTTGACGGGTGAAGATCAAACAATTATACGTCATAATAATAAAGTGACGACTATTTTTCCGGCAAAAAAATTAGTTACCATTTCTGATGAAATGGCGGGCTCTATTGATAAAGGACCATTGCATCCAGCGCTGCCTGAAAACAGACAGGCGCTAAAAAAGCTTTATAAGCTTGAGTTTAGCGGGCATGATCGTATAGCTAATAAATCAACACAACAAATACAGATGATTCCTTATGATCAGCACCGTTATGGTTATGTTTTCTGGCTCGATCAGCAAAGTGGCCTGTTACTTAAATGTGACCTGATTGATGAAAAAGGCAAGGTATTAGAGCAATTAATGTACAGCAATGTAGAGCTTTTATCTTCTGCACCTAAAAACTCTATTGATGTTGATAAGTTGAGCGCTTATCGGAAAGTACAATTAATGGATGAGCATAGCGTGCGTCAGCAGCGCTGGCAGGCAGGTAAGTTGCCGCCTGGTTTTGAATTAATTCGGGCGGTAAAAGTTAATCATCACAGTCGAGTAGCACCGGCTTATCATATGGTTTACAGCGATGGTATGGCCTCTGTTTCAGTTTTTGTAGAACAACTTAAAGAAATTGATAAACCGGTTATCGGTATGTCCTCCATGGGAGCTGTTAATGCGTATAGTTCTTTTATGGATAATGACTATGTTACGGCTATTGGCGAAGTGCCATCCGCTACAGTGCGTATGATTGCCGAATCAATAAAACCATTAAATTAATTTAAATCATTATATGATTGAAGAAACAGCCATTGTTGTTGATATAAAAGACGGTAAATTGTTGCTAGAAACACAGCGACAATCTACCTGTCAAAGTTGTTCCGTTAAGTCTGGCTGTGGTACTTCAACTATCGCTAAGGTAGTGGGCAATAGAAGTGCCCAATTTGTTGTCAATAAAACCCTGGATGTTCAGGTGGGCGATCGAGTTATTGTTGCTATTGAAGAGAATGCCTTAGTGCAAGGCTCGTTGCTGATTTACTTATTACCTATTATTATTATGCTGGTTTTTGGTGTGTTGGCTGAACTAGTATTCTCCACTGAGCTATTTACAATATTATCAGCGGGTTTGGGTTTGCTGGTATCTATAGTAGCAGTCAGAACGGTGTTATCTCGCAGTGGCCTAAAACGTTCAATACAACCGCAATTAGTTCGTCGACTTAACTAAACGATTGTTGATTTAATTTTTAAAAGAGTATTTTATGTTACAACTCAAGCCTTTTTTATTCTTACTATCTTTATTTCTTGTTAATGCTTCATTATCGGCAGGTTCATTGCCGGATTTTGTAGAGCTGGTAGAAAGCAATGGTAAGGCGGTGGTAAATATTAGTACCCGGCATACAGTGTCCGCTGCACAGCATCCATGGGGCAAGCTTCAGGAAGAACTAGGTGATGAATTGCAGTTGCCGGAAAATGTTCCCTTTGGTGAATTGTTTAAACATTTTTTTGGTGAACGAGGCATGCAGCCAGCACCGGAAGATGCGCAATCATTAGGTTCGGGGTTTATTTTTTCAAAAGATGGTTACATCATAACTAACCACCATGTGGTAGATGGTGCGGATGAAATTATTGTACGCTTAAATGATAAGCGTGAATTACCAGCAGAAGTTATTGGTAGTGATGAGTTTAGTGATATTGCTTTGTTAAAAGTGGAGGCGAATAATTTACCGATAGTTGAAATCGGTGATTCGTCGGCTTTAAAAGTGGGTGAATGGGTACTCGCCATTGGCTCACCGTTTGGTTTCGATCACTCTGCAACGGCGGGTATTGTGAGTGCCAAGGGTCGCAACTTACCTCGAGCCAGTTACGTACCGTTTATTCAAACGGATGTTGCAATAAATCCGGGTAATTCTGGCGGCCCGTTGTTTAATCTTGAAGGTGAAGTGGTAGGCATCAACTCACAGATATATAGCCGCACTGGTGGTTTTATGGGGCTATCATTTGCTATTCCTGTTGAAGTGGCGATGGATGTAGTAAGGCAGCTAAAGGACACTGGCTCGGTAAGTCGCGGCTGGCTGGGCGTATATATACAGGAAATCACCTATGAACTGGCGCAAAGTTTTGATTTAGATAAACCTGTGGGCGCATTAGTGTCTCAAGTAATGGACGCTAGTCCTGCAGAAAAATCGGGTGTGCGCGCAGGCGATGTTATTTTATCGTTTAATGGCCATGATATTGAAAATTCCTCTGATTTGCCTCCGCTGGTCGGTCGTGTTCCTGTCGGCTCTAAAGCCAAACTGAAAATATTACGTGACGGTAAGTTCAAAACCTTAAATGTATTAATCGAAGAGCTTCCATTAGAAGATAAACCGCTGGCAAAAACGCAGCAAAAAGCACCTGGTTTGAACCCTATGGGTGTAGCGGTGGCAGATCTGGATACAGAAACATTAAGCCGTTTAGGGCGAGGTGTTTTGGTTCAGCGTGTTGCACCTGGAAGCCCAGCTGCGCAGTCTGGGGTTAAGCCAGGTGACATTTTGTTGCAAATAGACCGCAAAAACGTAAAAAATATCGCTGATTTTCGTAAAAAAGTTGCCAATTTGCCCATAGGCCGTATGATTCCGGTTCTGGTTCATCGCCAGGGGGCAGATCAGTTTATTGTAATGAAGATTTTTGCAGACGAGTGATCACATTCACCGTCTATTCACGCCAGGGATGTCACCTCTGTGAAGATATGTTGCTGCAATTAATACAGTTGCAACAGATGCATGATTTTAAAATCACAGAAGTTGACGTCGATTCTAGTCCCCAATTGATTGAACAGTATGGATCCCAGGTGCCAGTGGTAACCTGTGGTGATCAACAACTATGTCATTATTTTCTCGATCAGGCCGCTGTAATGCAGGCTCTGGCAGGTGTGGGCTAACAATAAGCAATGCAAAATATTCGTAATTTTTCCATTATCGCGCATATAGATCACGGTAAATCGACTCTGGCTGACCGCTTTATTCAACAATGCGGTGGTTTATCTGAGCGTGAAATGGAGTCTCAAGTTCTAGACTCTATGGACCTGGAGCGTGAGCGTGGTATTACCATTAAAGCGCAATGTGTCACTTTGGATTACAAGGCTAACGATGGTGAAACTTACCAGTTAAACTTTATCGATACTCCAGGGCATGTAGATTTTTCCTATGAAGTCTCGCGTTCACTACAGGCCTGTGAAGGTGCTTTACTGGTAGTTGATGCTTCACAGGGGGTAGAGGCACAGAGTGTAGCCAACTGCTATACCGCGATTGAATTAGGCCTGGAAGTGATGCCGGTATTGAATAAAATCGACTTACCTGCAGCAGATCCAGATCGCGTTTCACAGGAAATTGAAGACATTATCGGCATTGAGGCCGTCGGTGCCTGCCAGGTCAGTGCAAAGTCGGGTATTGGTATTGATGAGCTACTGGAACGACTGGTACATACAATTCCTGCGCCTACAGGGGATCCGGATGCTCCACTTAAAGCCTTAATCGTTGATTCATGGTTTGATCCTTATGTTGGTGTAGTAACACTCGTGCGCATTATCGATGGTTCGTTACGCAAAGGTAATAAAATTAAGATCATGTCGACTGGTCGCAGTTATGGAGTGGACTTTGTAGGTATATTTACGCCGAAACGACATGATATGCCAATGCTTGAAACGGGGCAGGTTGGTTTTATTATTGCGGGTATTAAAGAAATAGATTCAGCTAAAGTAGGTGACACGATTACTTTGGCAGATAACCCGGCAGCAGAGATGCTACCGGGATTTAAAGAAGTTCAGCCGCGGGTATTTGCTGGTATGTTTCCGGTTGAAGCGGATGATTTTGAAAACTTTCGTGAAGCGCTCGATAAACTGACATTAAATGATTCGGCTTTAAAGTTTGAACCTGAAATTTCTTCAGCACTGGGTTTTGGTTTCCGTATTGGATTTCTTGGTATGTTGCATATGGAAATTGTGCAGGAGCGTTTAGAGCGTGAATATGATCTTAATTTAATTACTACCGCACCTACTGTAGTTTATGAAATATTAAAAACAGACGGCTCAATAATTAAGATTCATAACCCATCTGATATGCCGGAAGTGAACCTTATAGAAGAGATTCGCGAGCCTATTATCCAGGCAAATATACTGGTGCCACAAGACTATGTGGGTAATGTTATTAGTTTATGTGTAGAAAAACGTGGCATACAAACAAACATGCAGTATATGGGTGCGCAAGTAGCCTTAACGTATGAAATGCCGATGTCAGAAGTGGTAATGGACTTCTTTGATCGATTAAAGTCAGTTAGCCGTGGCTATGCTTCATTTGATTATGAGTTTAAGTATTTTCAGGAAGCCAAGCTGGTAAAAGTCGATATACTTATTAATAGTGAAAAAGTTGATGCTCTGGCAGTGATCGCACATGCGGATAATTCTCAGCGACGGGGTAGAGAAGTAACCGATAAAATGCGCGAGCTTATTCCAAGACAGATGTTTGATATTGCTATTCAATCCGCTATTGGGCGCAATATTATTTCACGAAGTACGGTTAAAGCATTACGCAAGAATGTAACGGCGAAATGCTATGGTGGTGATGTAAGCCGTAAGAAGAAATTATTGCAAAAGCAAAAAGCGGGTAAAAAACGCATGAAGCAGTTTGGTAAAGTCGAAATTCCTCAGGAAGCATTTCTTGCTGTTCTGAAAGTTGATAGTTAAATAGAATAAAATTTAAAAATTGAGTTAGACAATATGAATATAAATTATGATTTTGCTTTTTTTCTACTTTCAGGCACCGTGATTACGGGTTTGATCTGGTTATTTGATAGCCTGGTTTTAGCGCCGCGTAGAAAAAGCACAAATCCTCATGAGTATAGTGGTGAGTCAATCAATACGGGTAGCAGTAATGAACCCGTTATTATTGAATATTCAAAATCTTTTTTCCCTGTTTTGCTGATTGTTTTTTTACTGCGTGGTTTTATAGTTGAACCATTTCGTATTCCATCAGGATCAATGATACCTAGCCTGTTTATTGGCGATTTTATTTTAGTCAATAAATTTTCTTATGGCGTAAAAATGCCAGTTTTTAATCATGTGTTATTTGATATAGATAAACCAGAACGTGGTGATGTTGCTGTATTCAAATATCCGCGGGATCCCTCTATTGATTACATCAAACGAGTTGTAGGTGTACCGGGTGATCATATTGCATATTACAATAAAGTGCTCTATGTAAATGGTAAGCAAATAGAACGCAAACGCATTGGTGAATACAGTGGCCCAGGTGAATATAATCTTGCACATGAGTATGTGGAGAACCTTGTTGGTCTGGAACATAACATTCTGATTATACCGAGTAGGCCAGGGCTGGATGCAGAATACATTGTGCCGGATGGTCATTACTTTATGATGGGTGATAATCGTGACAATAGTAATGACAGTCGCTACTGGGGAGTTGTCCCGGAAAAATACCTGGTTGGAAAAGCGTTTATGATTTGGATGCACTGGGATAGCGGTATAGGTTTTGAGCGAATAGGGCAAATAATAAAGTAGGGGATTTATAGTGATGAGAAAACAGTCAGGCCTAACAATGATATCGTGGATAGTTATTCTTGGACTTGTTGCAATACAGGGAGTTATGGCATTAAGAATTGTGCCGGTCTACCTGAATTACAACTCAGTCAGATCTGTAATGGATGAGTTACCTCAAGATTCGGCAGTAAAAGGCATAAGTGTTAAAAGGTTGAATGAGCTTTTTCGTAAGCGCCTAAAAATTAATAATTTATATGAGTTAGCAAGAGATAAAGAAGCGTTTAAATTCAAAAAAGCTCAAGGTGGCTATACGTTAGTCGCACACTATGAAGAGAAAGGCCCCATTATGGGAAATCTTGAATTTGTTGCTACTTTTGATCATGAAGTCGTAATTATTACGAAATAAATTATATGCCTAAGCTTGCAGATTATTCCAGGCTCGAGAAGCTGTTAAATTACCGGTTTCAAAATATTGAACTCTTACAAAATGCATTGACCCATAGAAGTGCTAATTCAAAAAATAATGAAAGGCTAGAGTTTCTTGGAGATAGTATTTTAAATTTTGTTATAGCGGATGAGTTATATAATTTATATCCCGGCTCTACTGAAGGTGACTTAAGCCGATTGCGCGCAAATTTGGTTGATAAGACGGGTTTGTATGAGATTTCTAAAATACTTAATTTTGGAGAATATCTGATTTTAGGTAGTGGTGAAATGAAAAGTGGAGGTCATCGCAGGAACTCAATACTTGCTGATACAGTAGAAGCTATTTTTGGTGCAGTATATAAAGATAGTAACTTCGAACAATGTCAGAAATTAATATTGTTTTTATATAAAGACCTCATTAAAAACATACCTGATGCTAGTGATCTTAAGGATTCCAAAACTAAGTTGCAAGAGTTGTTGCAGTCGCGAAAGCTGGGCTTACCCAAGTATACGGTTATTGAGGTAACGGGCCAGGCGCATAATCAGCAGTTTAAAGTGAATTGTGAAATCGCACAGCTAGGTTTGAAGACCCAGGGTCAGGCGACTAATCGTCGTAAAGCAGAGCAAAAATCAGCAGAAGAAATTATCGCTCTAGTTCAAGAGCAGCTTATAAAGAAGTCTAAATAATGTCAGAAGAAAACTTTCGATGTGGTTATGTGGCAATTATTGGTCGTCCCAATATGGGAAAATCAACGCTACTAAATCATATACTTGGCGTGAAGCTAAGTATTACATCGCGCAAACCGCAAACAACCCGTCATCAGATTATGGGCGTCAAAACGGTTGAGAATGGGCAATTTATATTTGTTGATACACCGGGTATTCACAGTGGTGGTAATAAAGCGATTAATCGCTATATGAATCGTGCAGCGAGCTCGGTTATTCATGATGTTGATGTGGTTTTATTTATTGTTCAATCATTGAAGTGGACGGATGAAGACGAGCTTGTACTTAATAAGTTAAAAGATATTGAAGCACCGGTTGTTTTATTGGTAAATAAAGTTGACCAGGTTGCTGATAAAGATAAGTTGTTGCCATACATTCAGAAGATCAGTGAGAAGTATGATTTTAAGAATGTCCTGCCTATTTCAGCAATGAAAGGTGATAACTTGCCGCAGCTAGAAAATTATCTATTAGAGTTGTTGCCGCAAGGACCTGCTATGTTTGAGGAAGATCAGCTTACAGATAGAAGTACGCGGTTTTTAGTGGCAGAAATTATTCGCGAAAAATTGGTGCGAGAGTTGGGTAATGAACTTCCATATCAAACGACGGTTGAAATTGAACGCTATAAAGATGAAGAAAAAATCACTCGAATTCATGCATTGATTTTAGTGGAAACCAAGGGACAGAAAGTAATTGTTATTGGTGATAAAGGCGCAAAACTTAAAAGTATTGGCAGCAATGCACGTAAAGATATCGAAGCACTGATTGATCGTAAAGTTTTTTTACAATTGTGGGTGAAGGTTAAGTCAGGGTGGTCAGATAGCGAGACTTCATTGAAGAATCTTGGCTATGACACAGAGTAAATTTGATTAAGTCGCTTATATGCGTATTCAGGAACAGCCGGCATATATTCTTCATCATCGCCCATTTCGCGATACTAGCCAGATTATAGATGTACTGACTCGTGATTATGGCCGATTATCATTGATGAGTCGCGGAAGTCGTAGCGCAAAATCACGTCAGAAAAGTACACTGCAGCCATTTAATTCACTGCTCATCAGCTGGTCAGGGAAAGGTGAGTTACCCACTTTAACTTCAGCAGAAACACAAACAACTAACGCGTTTAAATTGTCTGGAAAATCACTCTTAAGTGCTTTTTATGTAAATGAGCTGCTCGTAAAACTTCTGCATAAGCATGATGTTCATGCGGGTATATATTTCTTGTATGAATCCGTACTAAATTTATTAGCTGAAAACGGTGAAATTGAACCTGTGTTGCGATTGTTCGAGAAACAGTTTTTAGAAGAGTTGGGGTTTGGTTTAAATTTAACGTTACATGCTGAGACTGGAGCCCCGGTAGTGGCTGATGATGTATACGCCTATTATTTAGAGCACGGCCCTGTTGACGTTGCATCGATACATGATGATCAGTACGTCACTAAATTATCCGGTGCAAGTTTATTGGCATTAGATGAAAATAATTTATCGAGTGAACAAACGCTAAAAGACGCAAAAAGACTAATGCGTTCAATATTAAACTTTTATTTGCAGGGAAAACCGATAAAAAGTCGTGAGTTATTTCGTTAGGCGACTTGTAAAGCTTGCTAGGCTTCAATATTGTTAAGTATGGAGTTGCTATTGCTCTGGTTGCCCTGTGCATTATAGGTTTGACCAGCCTGCTGCAGATTGCCAGTTAACAGGGTGAGTACATCCTGATTAATAACAGTATGCTTGTTGATTATCAGGCCATTGATCTCATTCGACTTACGACAGTCCTGTAGCAGCTTTTGAGTGCTATCCCAGATTGTTTGTAGTGATCTCTTACCCGATTGTTTAATGTACTGGCTAATGTCTTTGCCTGAGCAGGCATCAATGCACTGTTGCTCAATGCTATGAAGCTTATCAATAATTAATTGTTTTTTCGGGGCGAGTGCTGCAAGTTCCTCGTATGCCTGATTATCCAGCGCATTCTTTTCTTCATGCAAACAAGTAATAAGCTGTTGGCTATGTTCATGTAGTGTACTTATGAGAGAGAGTAGAGCAGTCATACATTGTACCTATTCGATTAAGGATTTCTCAAGGTTTATCATGTTCTCAGCAATTTTTTGTGCATCGAGAGGGTAGTTACCTTTAGCAATTTCCTGTTTAAGAGCTTCAACTTTTGCACTGTCTACTTCAGAGGCATTGTTAAGGTGCAGCTTTAGCTCTGATTGTGACGATAAACTCACGGTTTCTTGCGAGCCCGCATCATTACTTGTGCTATTAACAGTACTTTCTTTGGTTTCTTGTGCTTTACCACCTATGTCAGTGTTTATAGGGTTGACTGGTGAACGGTTAAGCGGATTAATGGGGTTACTCATTACATGCTCCAAGCGGTGTGCGCTTCAAAAATTTTCTCTCACAATCTATATCGGCCATTATAGAAATACCTTTAGCAATTAATTAATGCTAACTATGCCGGTTTTGATAACCGTGCCTTCAATGATTCTTTTTGAGGAAAGATTTTTCACCTGAACCCTGTCGCCTTTAGCGCCATTAGACATAGCTTTTCCCGACATTTTTACAGAATAACCGGTGTTTTCGGCAACGATGTTGACAATTTCGCCTCTTTTAACGAGAGTTTGCGCTTTAACATAGTTAACTCTAATAACCTTGTTTTGAGTTAATCGTCGTTTTAGTTGCTTGCCAAGCAGGCTATCAATATTTGTAAAATAGCCGTATCTGACCCGATTTAAGTTTACTTCAGATGAGATCAGGTCATCCTTCGACAGTATATGGCCTTTTTCAAGAGGTTCTGCGCTGTGTATGACATGTTTGTATAAATGAATGTTGGCGTTTATATAAACAGTCCATTTTTCTGCGCTATTACATTTTACGTGTACAGTCGTTTTGCCTGAAAATTTACTTCCTGCGGCTAAGCTTGTTTCCAGTGGTGAGTTGCAATGTGCTAGTTTTAATCGGTAATCCAGCTTACCCATCTCTATGTCTATGCGAGAGTACTGGGTAGTGTCTATATTTTGACTTAAGAATTGTTTAGCAGTTTGAATAATATCAGTGTGAAGGTGATGTGCTTCATTCTGTTTAACTGAGCTTGCGGCGTTGGATGAAAGGCTAAAAATACAGATAAAAAGGCTGCCAACAGCAGATATGCTCAGTTTAACAGAATTTTTTTTCACGACGAATTAACCTCACTTAATAATGTATCGATGTGGCCAGACAGCTGTTGACTGTAGCTTTCCATTTCATCAATTTTTTGACAGGCAGCGCTTGATTGCCCTTGTGAAGCTAACGCTGCAATTTCTTTGCCAAGTTCGTGAACCTTTGCATGTGGGGCTGCTATCTGTTGAAAAGCATCAGAATGGCCGAGTTCTTCCTCACCCCTGCTGTAATACCATTTACCCAGACGGCACTGAGTATGGTCAACCAGTTCGTTTTCGGGAATAGTTTCAGTGCCCATTGCCATTGCCGTCAGGCGAATTTTCCAGTTTATATGGTCAGCTTTTGCCGTGTGTAATAGCGTTTCATCATGGCCAAATTTAGCCAAATATGAGAACTGACTTACAATTGCATTGCTCAGAGTCTTTGTATGTACGGCTACATCATTAACTTGTTGATTTTCGTGCTGTACGGCTAATGTGATTTCATTGAGTTTTGAAGCCATTTCGGCAGAAACAGACTGTTGTTCATTTGCTGAGGTAGAGATTGTTTGCACTTGTGAAGTTACATCATTTACTACAGATGTAACTTCACTTAATGCTATGGCTACGGTTTCAAGGCTGTCTAAACTGGTGCCCAGGCTATCTTTACTCGCAGTCATCGAGTTGCCTACTTCGTCCACAATAGTGTGCATTGTGTTGGTCACGGTTTCTATTTCGACAGTTGCCTTTTCAGTTTTTGAGGCAAGTTGCTTTACTTCGTCGGCAACAACGGCAAACCCACGGCCAGCTTCACCTGCACGGGCAGCTTCTATAGCCGCATTTAAGGCGAGTAAATTTGTTTGATTCGCAATGTCGCGAACAATGCTGGTTAGATTATTAATTTCTTCAGTAAAGCCTGCAAATTTTTGCACTTCATTAAACATTGAAGTAAGGGCGTTCTCCAGAGAGTCCATGTCGCCCATCATTGAAGCAATTGCCTGATTGCCCGATTCTGTCTTTTCGTAGCTTTCATTAGCACGGTTTGCTGTTGCATTAGCGCCCTGAGAAATTTCAGAAGCCGATGCTGCCATTTCCTCTGTTGCCGTTGCTACACTGTCTATTGCGTCGCTAATATTTGCAGCTTCCTGCTGTAATTGAATATTTTTCGCAATAATATGGTAAGTTTCAGCTAAAGATTCAACGCCAGCTGCAGCTACATTAGAGAGATGTTCATTATTACTGGTAATAGTATCCGTAATATCAGAAAGCGCCGATGCTGATTGAGGGCTGCTTGATGTATGTGAATTCAGCTGTTTGAGGTCTGATTTCAAAGCGGCTTGTAAAATAGGTAATGCTAGCTTGGTTAAAATAAATGGGCTGGGCATATGGGTCCCTGAATCTTTGGTTATTTATATTTAATGCTTATCTTTTTATGATCAGTTAGCATTTGAAATTATTACTAGCGATTCATTACATATAGGCTAGTATATTTATTAAACTAAATGCAAGTTTCATATGAATAAATGATCAGATATCCCGAGTATAGTAGGTTTTTATAAAATTCAGTACCTATTTTCATGAATGTCTGGATCTTTGTATAAGCTTAATTGTACAAATATAATTTAATAGAACCCTAGAGTCTCAGGAGTTTAAAATGGCAAGTGTATTAGATAGTGTCGACAGTCGCACCCAGCTTGCAGGGCATAATCGACTAGAGCTATTGTTGTTCAGACTTCAGGGCAAGCAACGTTACGGGATTAATGTATTTAAAGTACAGGAAGTTATTCGCTGCCCAAAACTTACGCATATTCCTCAAGCTGATAATAGAGTGATAGGCGTCGCGCACTTAAGAAATAAAACAATACCTGTTATGGATTTAGGTTTGGCGATTAGTAATCAGCCAATTACAGATATCGAAAATAGTTTTGTGATTGTCACTGAATACAATCGCTTTATTCAGGGGTTCTTAGTCGCCGCAGTTGACCGCATAACAAATATGAACTGGAAAGATATTTTGCCACCGCCAAAAGGCAGTGGTTCGGCGAGTTATCTTACGGCTGTAACGCATATCGATAAAGAAATGGTTTCTATTATTGATGTGGAAAGAGTTTTTGCCGATGTCATGGGAGCAAAAGAAGAAGTCTCAGATGATGTTCTACAAGGCTCGGTTGATATGGAAACTGAAAAGCCTAAGCACGTACTTGTTGTAGATGACTCTTCTGTGGCGCGCAACCAGGTGAAACGAGTGCTAGAGAAAGTAGGCATTGAATGCACGTTGGCAAACGATGGCCAGGCGGGGCTTGAAGTTTTGGAATCATGGGTGGCGAATGGTGAAAATATTGATGAAAAAATAGCATTGGTAATTTCAGATATAGAGATGCCGCGTATGGATGGATATACGTTGACAACTAAAATTCGTAAAGATCCCCGCTTACAAGGTCTATACGTTATGTTGCATACTTCGTTAAGTGGTGTGTTTAATAACAGTATGGTTGAAAAAGTAGGCGCCAATCATTTTATTCCTAAGTTTAAGCCTAATGAGTTGGCAAACACGGTAATGAACCTTGTTAGCAACCGGGACCCATCAGAGGGTATGGATAATATTTCTGATGAATAATCCATACTGATAATAACTTTTAATAAATGTTATTATCATCATTCTTAATTAACAGATTACGTATATCCTAACCGAGATGCTAATAATCTTATTTCCACAGTTGATCCTATGAGCGTTAGTTTTTCGCCCGACGAATATAAAAATTTCCAGATTTTTCTGGAAAAAGCATGTGGTATTGTTTTAGGTGAAAACAAACACTATCTGGTATCGAGTCGTTTAAATAGATTAATGAAGGAAAGTAATATACCTTCATTACAGTCTCTGGTAGACACTCTAAATAAGTCAATTAATTCCGCATTACGCACTAAGGTCATTGAAGCAATGACAACCAACGAGACTTTATGGTTTCGTGATACCTACCCATTCAAGGTGCTCAGCCAAACTATATTTGAAGAATATAAAGAACAACGCAAATCATCTATAAGAATTTGGTCAGCAGCTTGTTCCAGTGGTCAGGAACCGTACTCTATCAGTATGACGGCAGATGAGTTTTCTAAAAAGAGCCCTGGGTTTAAGGTTGATGTGATAGCCACCGATATCTCTCAGGCCATACTGAATGAGGCTAAGCAAGCTAAATACGATGCTTTGGCGTTAGCCCGTGGCTTATCTGAAGAACGTAAGCGGCAATATTTTTCCCCCGTGGGAGATCAGTGGCAAGTGAATGCCAATATTCGTTCGCGTATTAACTTCCGTGAAGTAAACTTATTACAGAGTTATGCATCAATGGGTAAATTTGATGCGATTTTTTGTAGAAACGTTTTAATCTATTTTTCTGCCGAATCTAAAAAAGATATTTTAAATCGCATGGCTGCATCATTAAATCCCAGAGGGTTTTTAATGTTAGGGGCGTCTGAATCGATTGCACAGTATTCAGATAAATTCGAAATGGTGCGCGCGAACACCGGTGTTGTGTATAGACTCAAAGCTACTTAAGCTTAAATTTTATGTATTAAAATTAATGCCTGCCCTTCATTGAAGGGTGGGCATTTTTGTTTCTATACATATGAAAATCATCTTGCCGTGCGGCAATTGAAGCTGGCAAGTCTTGCCGCTTTCTTCTTTTTTTAAGTACATATTTATATCTAACACATTGATTTATCTGGTTTTAAAAAACTGGCATCGCCTTTGCAATGATCCATGCAAGAGGAAAAGTTAATGACGGTAAATTTTGATAAGGCTTTTGGTGTACATGATAACGCGCTTTTATTATTTGAGCGTCGTACACAGCTTTTGTCTGAGAATATTGCAAATGTAGATACGCCTGGATATAAGGCTAAAGATATAAATTTTGATCAGGTGTTACAAAATCAGCAAGAGCAATCGGTAAAGTTGAATGCGACTCACAAAGGGCATATTAATTTATCACAGGATGCGTTTTCAGAAAATATAGAGTTCCGTCAGGTAGAACAAAGTTCAGCGGATGGAAATACAGTAGACATGCAAAAAGAAAAAGCAGCCTTTGCAGAAAATACAGTACGTTATCAAACAACATTGCATATTTTATCAAAAAGAATTTCAGGCCTTAAATCAGTCTTTAGAGGTGAGTAATAATGTCAGTTTTTAAAGTATTTGATGTAGCCGGTTCAGGTATGAGCGCACAGATGTTGCGTTTGAATACGGTGGCCTCAAATTTGGCTAATGCCGAAACCATGGCAGGTAATAGGCAAGATGTTTATAAGGCGCGTCGTCCCGTTTTTGAATCGGTATTGCAGGATGTTGGTAATATGGATGACGTGGCAACTGTCAAGGTCAGTGGGATGATGCAAGAAGATGCGGCAGCTACGGCGCATTATCGTCCTAACCACCCTTTGGCAAATGAAGAAGGTTATGTATACAGCCCGAATATTGATGCGGTTGCGGAAATGGCAGATATGATTTCAGCATCTAGAAGCTATCAAAATAATGTTGAAGTTTTATCGACAACAAAAGAACTTTTACTTCGCACATTACAAATGGGTCAAGGTTAATTGAGGATTAAAAAATGGAAGTAAATAACTACGAAAACTTGCCTGGCTTACGCAGTATTTTTGATGAGTCAGCAGAGCAAAAAAAAGATAATGAAAAATTAGGTCAAAATGAATTTTTACAATTAATGACTACTCAGCTATCAAATCAGGACCCCCTTGCACCAATGGAAAACGGTGAGTTTATGGGGCAAATTGCGCAGTTTGGTACGGTTAACGGTGTGAATGAATTGCTAACTTCATTTCAGGATCTATCTGCTAATTTACAATCATCACAGGCACTGCAGGCATCCAATATAATTGGTCGGCAAGTGTTGGTTAACTATAATCAGGGGTATCTGCCCGAGAGTGGTTCTTTATTGGGTGCAGTAGAATTAAAGTCTAGTTCATCCAGTGTTGCGGTTAATGTTCTTGATGAAAGTGGTGAACTGCTTGGCCGTGTTGATTTAGGCGCACAGCAATCAGGTATAGTGCCATTTAACTGGGACGGCACAATGATTGATGGGCAGCGTGCATTGAGTGGCCGTTATCGCATAGAAGTTGAAGCGACGTACGGAGATACAACAGAATCGATTACACCGCAGGTTGTTGACCAGGTTCGTAGTTTAACCCTGGGTGATGTAGGCCGTGAAATGTTAGTTGAATTAGAAAACCTTGGAACAGTGAGTTTCAATCAGGTAAATCAAATACAGTAAATAACTTTAGCAATGTTGAACTCAACAAAAGTTGAGAAATATTATTTAGATTTTAATTTGAGGAATTAAGCATGTCATTTAGTACTTCACTCAGTGGTTTAAATGCCGCATCTAATGATTTGGATGTGACCGGTAATAATATTGCCAATGTAGCAACGACTGGCTTTAAAGGATCCCGGGCAGAATTTGCAGATATTTTTTCCTCCTCCGCATTAGGTACTACCGCTAATGCGATTGGTTCTGGTGTTCAACTGTCATCAGTCTCTCAACAGTTTGGTCAGGGTAATCTTGAATTTACTGAAAACACCTTAGATATGTCGATCAGTGGTGAAGGTTTTTTTGTCATGAAACCTAATCAGACCAGTAGTGATTTGCAATATACGCGAGCCGGTGCATTTCAAGTCAACAAAGACGGTTTTGTTGCTAATAGTGCAGGTGAAATATTACAGGCCTTTCCGGTTAATGCGACAACAGGAGTAGTTGGATCAACCAGTTTATCTAGTACGGTTTCTTTAGCTGTACCAAATACAGTAGGCAGCCCACAGGCAACTTCGACAGTTCAAATTAACTTGAACCTGCCAGCAGGTATCTCGCAGATTCCAATAGGTGGTATTGATGCAGAGTTCAATGCCGCTCTTACTGCTGTGCCAGTAGCGACGGTTAACCCAGCAGTAGCAAATTACCAGAATTCCACATCGGCAACGGTTTTTGATTCACAGGGTAATTCGCATATTTTAACCATGTATTTTGTAATGACCGATGACCTGAATAATGTTTGGGAAACGCGTGCAACAATAGATGGTATTCCAATGACATCTGGTGGTGTGTTAGCTGGTGCTGCGCCAAACGCATCTGGCCTGGAATTTGATGGTGCAGGACAGCTTGATATTACCGGCAATTATTCAGGCGTTATACCATTTGATGTTTACGATCCGGGAAATGGTGCAAACCCTCTTAATATATCTGTTGATTTTAACAGTGTGGGTAATACGTTAACGCAGGAGGCACAGGGTGGATTTACCGTACAGTCGCTAAGTCAGGATGGTTTTGCAACAGGTAATTTAAGTGGCATTGAAATAGCTGATAATGGATTGGTACGGGCCAGTTTTACAAATGGGCAAACTACAGCCCTAGGTAAAATTGCATTAGCTCGTTTTGATAATCCACAGGGCTTACGTCAGGTAGGTAATACCTCATGGGTAGAAACAGTTGACTCAGGAACGGTGTTGGGTGGTGAACCGGGTACAGGTAACTTAGGTTTAATACAATCCGGTGCGCTGGAGACATCCAATATCGATTTAACGGGTGAGTTGGTTAATTTAATAACCGCACAACGTAACTTCCAGGCAAATTCAAAGGCTATTGAGACGGCTAACACAATTACGCAAACCATTATTAATATCTCATAATTGAATGTTAATTTGCATTTACAAATCAGGCTTTAGAAATGGATAAAATGTTATACACCGCGGCTAATGGGGCAAGGCAGGCAATGCAGGCACAAACTGCTGTTGCGCATAATTTGTCTAATGTTAGTACGGTAGGATTTAAATCACATTTCAATACATTTACTAGCTGGAATGTGGAAGGTCCGGGTTTAAACACACGTGTAATGAATCAACAACAGGCCAATGATATAGATTTATCATCGGGTCCCATTACCTCGACAGATCGTGAACTTGATGTTGCCATTAATGGTAACGGATTTATTACAGTTTTGAATGAAGAAGGTGTAGAAGCATTTACACGCGCAGGTGATTTAAGGCTGGATAGTGTAGGTCGATTAACAACGGGAGCAGGTTATTCGGTAATGGGGAATGCAGGACCTATTGCAATTCCGCCGGCGGAGAAAATAGAAATTGGTCTGGATGGTTCAATTAGTATTTTACCTGTTGGGCAAGCTGCAGATTCAATGGTTATTGCAGATAAAATAAAACTGGTTAATCCAAATGTAGAAGAGTTATATAAAAATGCGGATGGCTTATTGCAGGTAAGAAGTGGATTAATAGAACCGTCATCACCTGATGTTCAGTTAGAGTCAGGTGTGATTGAACGCAGTAATGTGAATGCAGTTGGTCAGATGATTGAACTTATAACTAATGCACGTCAATTTGAAACTAATATAAAACTAATGCAAGAAGCAAAATCTAATGATGAAGCATCAGCTAGATTGTTACGTAACAGTTAAGTACATGAGTGATTTGGAGAAGCAGATATGAATCCAGCATTATGGATTTCAAAAACCGGATTAGATGCACAGCAAACACGTTTGTCTGTTATTTCAAATAATCTGGCCAATGTGAATACTACTGGCTTTAAGCGTGACCAGGCGATTTTTCAGGATTTAATTTACCAGAATAAACGTCAGTCAGGTGGCCAAAATACAGAAAATAGCCGATTGCCTTCAGGTTTATCGGTTGGTACGGGTGTGCGTGTTGTAGCGACTGAGAAGTTACATACTCAGGGCAATGTAACGCAAACTGGAAAACCATTAGATATGGCTATTCTGGGTCGTGGTTTTTTTCAAATACAACAGGCGGATGGTACTACTGCATATACACGTGATGGAACATTTCAAATGGATGCCGATGGCCAAGTTGTCACTTCGCAGGGTTTACTACTGCAGCCAGCTATAACTATACCAGTGGATGCACAAAGTATTACGATTGGTGAAGATGGCTCGGTAACTGTTTTAGCTGGAAATGCAACAACACCTTCGCAAGTAGGTAGTGTTCAGTTAGCCGACTTTGTTAATCCATCCGGCTTGCAGCCAGAAGGTAATAATTTATTTTCAGAAACGGCATCAAGTGGTTCACCTACTACTGGTACACCCGGTTTAACAGGCTTAGGTAATTTACAAAATGGTTCAGTTGAAACATCAAATGTAAATGTAGTAGAAGAGTTAGTTAATATGATTGAAACACAGCGTGCTTATGAAATGAATTCAAAAGTAATTTCAACGACAGATCAAATGCTGCAGTACGTTAGTAATAATTTGTAAGTTTGAGTTACAAAGGTGGATCATGATGTTAATTAATTTAATAAAAATATTTGTAACAGCCTCTTTTATGTTTCTGCTTGGCTGTGCAACTACGCAGCATGAAATAGCCGATTTTGAGCCCATTGTAAGACCTGTTGCTCCGCAGCCACCTACTTATAATAACGGGTCATTATTTCAAGCTAATAGTCTCTCTATGTTTCAAGATCCCAAACCCTACAGGGTTGGTGATATTCTTACTATAAAGCTACAGGAAAGTACCAGTGCGAGTAAATCGGCCGGTACGAACAGCAGTAAAGAAGATTCACTAACAATGACCACACCAACTATTTTTGGAGTGAATCCAACGTATAAAGGCAATGATATTCTGGCAATGGATATTGTACCTGAGCGTGAATTTTCAGGCGAAGC